>Ga0334900_1002094_pt1 | contig 18633 bp, 7 predicted proteins | sample GraSluR3_MG_2_FD_207231 | JGI IMG/M metagenome (GOLD analysis project Ga0334900, IMG submission 207231) | Sludge microbial communities from methane-producing bioreactor in Wageningen University, Netherlands - Granular Sludge_31_08-R3 | ecosystem: Engineered > Bioreactor > Anaerobic > Unclassified...
GCTCTACTGATAAGAATACTACCTATACTGCTTCCAATGGTATTACTCTCTCTGGGACTGAATTTAAACTTGGTGGTTCACTTACTGCCAATACTACTATTACTGGTGCTTATCTTCTTAATCTATCTCAGGGTTCTCTCAATGTTGGTGTTGGTATTACTAGTGGTGCTCTCTCTACTACTGGTAATGTTCGTGTTGGTGGTACTCTTACTATTCCTCAAGGTGCTGGTAATAATAAATTCTTAAGATCTGATGCTAGTGGTAATGCTATCTGGGATGACTTACCTGCTGGTACTTCCTACACTGCATCCAATGGTATTACTCTTGCCGGTTCTGACTTCCAACTTGGTGGTGCTTTAACTAAGGCTACATCTATCACTGGTGCTTATCCTCTCTCTTTGGCTAATGCTCTTAATGTTGGTACTTCACTTACTGTTGGTACTAATCTTAATGTTGGTGGTACTGCTTACTTCGCTTCTAGTGTAGGAATTGGAACAGATACCCCAACTTATGGCAAACTTCAAATTCACGGAGAAGGTGTCGCAGAAGGAATAAATATTTATAATGGCAGTGATAGTACCTTCAGAATTTATAGAACAAATAATATCGGTGTTATAAGTCGTGGTGGAAATGATGCAAATGGAATAGCTATCAATTCTTCCGGTAATATCGGACTCGGAACCACTGCCCCATCCCAAAAATTAGATGTCGTCGGTGCCGCCAATATTTCTGTTGGTATTACTGCTCCAAAAATTAGATTAACTACTGGTGCTGCTTCTGGTTACATCTTACAATCCGATGCCTCCGGTAATGCTTCATGGGTAGCCAGTACTGGTGTTGGCAATACTGTTTGGTCTCGTGCTGGAACTGTTATCTCTCCAAGCAATACCAACGACTCTCTCTTAATCAACTCCCATCTCAATGTTGGTACTACTATCAAATCAGCCAACTTATATACCACTGGCAATGTCGGTATTGGCAATTCCTCTCCTGCTTACAAACTTGATGTTACTGGCGATGGTCGCTTCTCCACTTATCTTACTGTTGGTACTGGTATCACTGTTCCCAAAATCACCTTAACTACCGGTGCCAGCGCTGGTTACATCTTACAATCCGATGCTTCTGGTAATGCATCTTGGGTATCAGCCTCAGGTATCGGTGGTACCTACACCGCCTCAAACGGTATTACTCAAGTTGGTTCTGATTTCAGACTAGGTGGTAGTCTCACTGCCAATACCACCATCACCGGTGCTTATCTTCTTAATCTTTCTCAAGGTAGTCTTAATGTTGGTGTTGGGATTACTACTGGCGATCTTACTCTTTCCTCTATCTCTGCTGACACTGATACTACCGCTCTTATGATCAATGGTAGCAACAATGTTACCAAGCGAACTCTCAACTCTATCGCTTTTGATGGTCTTCTCAATCTTAAAGCTGGCAATGTCGGTATCTCTATTGTCGGTACCGGAGTTGGTACTACTATTTTCAATAAAGGTATTCTCTCCATCAACTCTCTCACTGGTGCTCACACTCTTACTGGCATCAACGGTATTAATCTAAGTAGCTCCGGTGCTGGTACCAGTATCGCTCCAACCTATGGCTCTACTGCCAATACTATTGCTCAAGGTAATACTGCTATTAATGTCAATACTACTGGCAATCTAAGTGGTGGATCTAACGGAACTGCTGGAGGTGGACTAAATGTTACTTTAAACACCGTCATGAATCCTAGCTTTACTACTTCAGTTACCTCTCCTCTCTTTAGTAATGGAACCTCTAGTGTTACCTTTGGAAATGCTTCTGGCTTGACCACTATTTTAGGTTCCGGTATTACTCTTGCTGACAATACCAGTATCGCCGGCAGTCTTAAATTAAACAATGTGAGTGTTGGTACTGGCACAACCGCCCTCATGATTGGTACCGACGGTTCTATCACCAAAAGAGCTCTCGGTAGTATTGCCTTCTCCGACACTGGTGATTACATCCAAAATCAATTTGCAACTGATCAATCAGCCAACTTTAGAATTTCTGGCGCCGGTCAAATTGGCACTTTCTTTGGTATTGGTTCTACTAGCACCTCTCCTCTCAATGTCGGGCTCACTAACGCTTCTGGTGTTTCTGCTAATCTTATCGGCAATATCATCTCTCAAAAATTCATCGACCAATCCCACTCCTCTTATTTCCTTGATCCTGCCAATGCCGATAGTGGCAAAAACTCCCTTTCTCTCTACATGGCTGGCTCTATCAAATTTAATGTCAACGACTCTACCACCAATCATATTGTCTCCGGTGCCGCCTCTCGCATCCAAAATTTCTCCAATGGTCTCCTTTTGGCCAGCTCTACCTCTACCTCCGGAGCCATCACTGGTTGGGATGATCAACTTTTCTTAGCCACCAATGGTAATGTTGGTATTGGCAAAACTAATCCTAACGCTCTCTTCAAATTAGACATCGGTGGCACTCTCAATGCTTCCAATCTTGCTATTGGTAATACTGTCGTCCTAACCAAAGCTTCAGAGCTTAATTATCTCTCCGGCTTAGCTGTTACTGCTGGTGGTGTTGTCTATACCGATGGCTCAAAAATGAACAATACTGGTGTTGGTACTAGCGGTCAATACCTTATGAGCGACGGCACCGGCACCCCCGTCTGGACCAATGTCGCAATCGGTGGCAGTGGTGCCACTTACTCTGCTGGCAACGGTTTAAATCTCGCCGGTACTGTCTTCAAACTTGGCGGAACCTTGACCGAAAATACTCGTCTCAACATCGGCAACACCGAAGTTATGTATTTTGATTATTCCACTGGCAATATCGGTATTGGAATGACTTCTCCTATTTATAAACTTGACATAAATGGTTCAGTCAAAATTTCTAATGGATTATTCACTGGCCTTGATGTTGGTCTTGGTATGACTAATCCAGGTTTTGCAATTTCTCTCGGTGGCAATATTGGTCCAAATATTTCTCCTTCAATTGGTTCAACTCTTGTCTACAACGATATTGGCGGAATAACTTCTAGTATAAGTGACAGGACTTGGACAATCGGATCGGATGGAAACTTAATTGGACTTGGTTATACCGGCAGTTTAAACAATGAGTTAGTATTACAAAAATATTCTATAGAACAAAATCTACCGTCTAAATATGACATTGGAATAAGCGGAACTTCAGCTGAATCAATCTCAACTAATGGCGACGGATTACCAATAATAGCCTCACAAATTGGAAATAGTCTTGTTTTTATAAAATGTGGCAATCAATATTGCAACAATAATAATATTGTAAGCACTATTGGAAACACCAAGCCAGATACTACCAGAATCGGAACTGGCAGTGATGGACTTCCAGTTATTTTGATTACTACAGGCACAGGTGTTACTGCTACTGCCTTTTACAAATGTAACGACAATCTATGTTCTTCTATTTCCAAAAATACAATTGCAAATACTAAAAAATCTTCAGATTTTACTATCGGATCCGATGGTTACCCAATTATCGCCCATGTTGATAACAACAACTTAGTAAATATCACAAAATGTGGCGACCTAAACTGTAGTACCGGAAATCAAACTAATACCAATATCGGAGTATCATCATTATCCACTGTTTCAATAACAATCAACGGAGACGGTCTTCCCGTAATTGCTCATGGATATGGTGGAAACACAACAGATGTTACTAAATGTAACAATCTTGCTTGCACCTCAATTACTACAAACAATATTGATTTCCAACCTAATGGAATAATACATGTAGAAACAATAATTAAAACTAACTCAGATGGTTTTCCTATAATAGCACACGTCCCAGTCAGAACTAATTATCCTGACACAACAGAATTAATTATTACAAAATGTGATGATTATTCATGCTCAAATTTTTCTACTTCCACTATCAATCAAACCATTCCAGGGAACCAAATTACTCTTGATACACTAGAAATAGGATCAAATGGACTTCCAATAATTGTTTATACTAATGGAGCTGGTTTTGTCCACTATTGTGCCGACAGAACTTGCACAAGTAACAGCAGTTATAATGCTAATTTTAGTTCTGGTCGATCTCTCGGTGTTCGTGGTAATGGTAAAAATATAGGTTCTGCTTTTAACGAAGTCAACACCTTTAATATTAATAATCCAACAACTTATGGTAATTTAACTTTAAAAACTGCCAGTATCGAAAGACTAACCATATACCCATCAGGCAATATTGGTATTGGCACAACTGCTGATACGGGCTACAAACTAGACATCGGTGGTACACTCAATGCCTCTTCAATCTTTTTAAATGGATCTCCAATATCCGTAGGAGCTTCTGGTGCTACCTATACTGCTTCCAATGGTATTACTCTCTCTGGCACTGAATTTAAACTTGGTGGTTCACTTACTGCCAATACTACTATTACTGGTGCTTATCTTCTTAATCTATCTCAAGGTTCTCTTAATGTTGGTGTTGGTATTACTACTCCCAAGATTAGATTAACCACTGGTGCTTCTGATGGTTACATTCTTCAATCCGATGCCTCCGGTAATGCAAGCTGGGTATCAGCCTCCGGTATCGGTGGAACTTACACTGCTTCCAATGGTATTACTCTCTCTGGGACTGAATTTAAACTTGGTGGTTCCCTTACTGCCAATACTACCATCACCGGTGCCTACAACCTTAATTTATCTCAGGGTTCACTTAATATTGGCACTACTATCAAATCAGCCAACTTATATACTACTGGCAATGTTGGTATTGGTACTTCCTCACCTACTCAAAGACTCGATGTCGTCGGTGCTGGTAATTTCTCAGTTGGTGTTACTACTCCCAAGATTAGATTAACTACTGGTGCTTCTGCTGGTTACATCTTACAATCCGATGCTTCCGGTAATGCTTCTTGGGTCTCTTCAGCTGGTATTGGTGGCACCTACACTGCCTCTAACGGTCTAACGCTCTCCGGCTCTGAATTTAAACTCGGTGGTTCACTTACTGCCAATACCACCATCACCGGTGCTTACAATCTTAATTTATCTCAGGGTTCCTTAAATGTCGGTGTTGGTATTACTGCTGGTGATATTCTTCCTCAAAGCAATCTTTCTTATGATCTTGGCTCTTCTGCCCGACGCTGGCAAAATGTCTGGACCAATATCATCAATATCGGCTCATCCACTTGGTCAATCGGCTCTACTAGTACCGACAATACTCTCAAGTTCTTTAATCGTTCCGGCATGGGTGGGACTGAAGTCTTAACTCTTGCTGATGCTGGTTATGTTGGTATTGGTGGTACTAATCCTCTTTTCAAATTAAATGTCGGTGGCACTCTCAATGCCTCCAATCTTTCCATCGGTAACACCGTTCTCCTCACCTCTATCAGCAAATTAAATCTTTTCTCTGACATCGATGCTACTGCTGGCTCCCTTCTTGTTGGTGATGGTTCCAAAATTGAAAATCTCGCCGTTGGTACCAGTGGACAAGTTTTGGTAAGTAATGGTGTCGGCACTACTCCTTCTTGGACCACCCTTTCTCTCGGTGGCACTAGTAGCGGTGGCAATAGTCCTTGGGGCGTTTTTGGTTCCAACATCGCCTACACCGGTCTCAATGTTGGTATTGGTTTAAGCAATCCTGCCTTCAAATTAACCATCGATGGTAATATGGGCCCATCTTCTCAAGTCCTCAATGTTGGTATTACCGAAAGCGCTATTGGTAGTAGTATTCCTAGTTCTGTTAGTAGTACCAGCCTAGCTCTAGGCAGTGATGGTCTTCCTATCTTTTTAAACAATGATGGTACTTTCATAAAATGTAACAATGAAGAATGTACTTCTTATTCCTCAGTCTCCATTGGTGGCACTACTCCAAACGACATTTCCAGTTTAACTGTTGGTAGTGATGGTTTCCCTCTCATTGTTAGAGAAGGATCAAATCACCTTAGTCTCAATATTATTAAATGTTTAGATATTAATTGTAATTCAACTGTCGGCAATACTATTCCCAATACTTCTAATATGGTTCAAAATTTTGTTTCTATTGGTAAAGACGGTAATCCTATTATTGCTATCAACCATGGACCATTAATGGGATCTTCTCTCTTCAAATGTAACGACCTTACCTGTTCTAGTAGTATTAGCACCACCAACTTTACTACTTTCTCCGTCAACGATATGGCTCTAAATTCTAGTGGCTATCCTGTTTTTGCTGCTACTTACTGGGATACAAACATGATGACCATGGAACAATATGGATCTTCACATTATCTATATTGTACTAATGAAACTTGTAGTTCAGTTTCCAATACCGGCCTTGGTATGGGTGTCGCTGGTGACCCTATGGGCTTCCCTCCAACCTTTGATACCAGCTATACCGGTAAAAGTATCGCCATTGGCGACGATGGCTTCCCTGTTCTCACTCATTATAAACACAATCCTATGGATGGAATGTATTTAATATTTGTCAAATGTCACAACGCCACCTGTTCCACCAAAACCAGTTCTAATTTAACCACTCTTTACAATGATCCTTATGACCCCACTGCCAATCACGGTAAAATAACTATCAATGAAAAAGGCTTCCCTCTCATCACTTCTGATCTTCAAACTGGTGAAGAAGTTATCACTAGCTGTAGCACCAAAACCTGTTCCTCTTTCACCAATACTACAAAATCAACTGCCACCTCCAATATTGCCAGAACTATCATTTTGCCTAGTGGTCTTCCTTTCACCGTCCTCAATGTTGGTACTACCATCAAAACCCTCCGCTGTGCCACCAATACCTGTATTGGTACTAGTGGCACAGTTACCTCTGGCATTTCTCTTGGCTCCGCCAAATCACAACAAAATTCTAGCGGTGTCGGCTTCCTCAATGTCAGTAGTCAAAAAATATCATCCCCAAATGCCTTCTTGCCTTTTGCTATCAATGTCGACGGCTTTGACAGACTAACCATCAATCCCAACGGTAATGTTGGTATTGGTGTTACTCCACACGCAACTTATAGACTTGCTGTTGGTGTCGGCGGTTCTGGTACCAATTATGGTTATGTCAACAACACCACCGGTGCTTGGTCTAATTCTTCCGATGCCCGTTTAAAGAAAAATATAGAAACTTACAGCAACTCACTTGAAAAAATAAACCTACTTCGCCCTGTCAAATATGACATGATTGCCGATACTGATGATACCCAAAAATACATCGGGTTCATCGCTCAAGAAGTAGAAAAAATCTTACCCAATGTAGTCACTACTGATCTTAATGGTATGAAAGGTATCTCCTATGCTGAATTTACTCCTGTCCTCGCCGGTGCTATCAAAGAATTAGACCTTAAGATTGACAATCTTGATATTTCTCACACCGCCAAAGATACTTACGAATTTGTCAATCTACATGCAAAAGATATTATTGCCGAAACCATTATTACCGATACTATCGTTACCGAAGATATGAAAATCACCGGCACTCTTGATACCAAAGATCTAAAAGCCGAAACCGCCACCATCTCTACCCTGTATGCCGAAAACATCATCAGCAAAGAAGGCTCAATCAGTAACCTTATGAGCGAAAAGATATCATCACTTAGAGATGAGATTAAAGATATTATTGTTAATATCGGCACCACTCAAACCATGCCAGAAAATCCTCTAGCTGAACAATCAGCTTCCTGGTCTATTGACCCTCTCACCGACACTGTCCAAATTACTGGCGATGTTCACTTGACCGACAGCTTAATCATTGGTGCTCAACTCAGCGTCCTTGGCAACACTCAATTAGCCAATGCCTTCGTTACCGGCACTTTTACTGCTGGAGAAATCGCCATCAAAGATAACTTCATCGAAACCACCAACACCGCTCTCTATATCCAGCCTTCTGGTCTTGGTGCTGTTCATATCCTTGGTGACACTATGATTATCGCCGACAATGGTCAAGTCATCGTCAATGCCGATCTTAATGTTAATGGAAAATTAAGTGCTGATAGTGCCACTGTTTCAGGAACTCTTTTTGCCAACTTAATCCAAGCCGAAGAAATTGAAACCAAAAAAATATCAGTGGCCACCGATTCTGCTACCCTCGTTATTGCCGAATCTGGATTTGAAGAATTAGCTACTAGCTCAGCTCAAGTTGAAAGCAATGCTACCGCCGGCACTGTTACTCTTCCTGCTGGCAAAACTGAAATCATCCTCAAAAATACCAAATTAGGCACCAATTCTATGGTCTATCTTACTCCCGTCGGTTCCACCAACAATCAAGTTATTTATCTTAAAGATAAATACATCCCCAGTGTCATTGCGAGCGAAAGCGAAGCAATCCCGTCCGGTGAAGCAACATCCTCAGCTACCCCAACTCCATCATTTACTATCGCCATTGACCAATCTCTCGACAAAGACATCGAAGTCAATTGGTGGATTATAAACTAACTTAAATCACAAGAAACAATAAACAAGAAACAAACAAACACCAATAATCAAACTAGCTATAACTTAATAATATTTTTTGTTTGTAATTTGGGTATTGGATCTTGGTTATTGTTTGTTTCTTGGAATTTGGTTATTGGTTATTAGATTACTTAGCCATTGGTTATTGTAATTTAAGTCTTTATAATGAATATATGGACATAAATCAAATAATTCAAAACCTCGACCCAGTCGAAATTAAAGCCAAACCAAAAACAAATTTTGTCCCCCTGATTTCTATCTCTGGTATCACCATTTTATCTTTTGGCGGGCTAATGCTTCTCAAGTCTAACAACACCGCTTCCCTCCCCCCAATTCCCGAAACTCCTATTGATGAACAACAACTCGTCCCCACTCAAGTTCCCAAATCAATTCAACATTATCTTCTCGCTTCTCAGCAAAATTTCACTCAAGCCCTAAATATCACTGATGAAGCTCAAAAAATCGAACTAATCAACCAATCAATTATTGCTGCCAGCGATGCCGTTAAAGAATTTCCACAAGATCACCGTGGTTTCTATCAACGCGCTCGTATCTACCAAAGCCTAAGCACTAACAAAATTGAATTTTTAGACCAAGCTATTGCTGATTACAATCAAGCTAATCAAATCAACCCCAATTCTCCCGAAATCACTCGTGACCTAGCCTCTGCTTATGCCCAAAAAGGTGATGCTAACAACACTCTTCACTATCTAGCCCAAACTATCAATCTCGAGCCTACCAAAGCTCAAAATTTCTACGATTTAGCCAAAATTCAACAACAAGCTGGTTATTTTTCTGACGCCCTAAATACTTATACCAATCTCTTAACTCTAGTTAATGACCCAGATCAAAAACAACTCATTGAAAACGAAAAAAATGCCCTCGAACAAATCGTTACTAATAATCCTGATCTACGATCTAATACCTACGATCCAAAATCTAATCTATCCCCTACAATCCAAGATCTAACCCCCAATCTTGATTCACCCAAGATACAAGCCACTGATTTTACCGCCTCATCCCTTATCGTTGCCTCTCCAGAAGAAACAAAAACAATTGAAGTCAACAATCAAACAGACAGCAATTCTCTTTCTGGCACCAGCCTTCTTGCTTCTGGTCAAAAAGAAATCTTTATCACTAATTCCCAACTAAACAATCAATCACAAATTTATGTCACTGCTATCCAAGGTGGTAAAAATCAAAACCTTCAAGTCTTATCAAAAAGTGACACCGGTTTTACTATCGGACTCGATTCCCCTATCAACGAAGACATCCAATTCAAGTGGTGGATCATAAACTAAATTTACAATTTTTAATTTCTAATTTCTATTGAATTTCTAATGTTTTAATTTAAAAATTTTAAAATTTAAAATTGATTAAAAATTAAGAATTAAAAATTAAAAATTATTTTTCTATTTATTACGGTGTTTCTACCGGTGGTTCTAATTCTTCAGCTGGTACATCTACTAATTCCTCTTCCCCTACTGTTGGTAAAGGCTCAGGAACTTTAAATGTCTCTGGCTGTTTTTGTTCTTGTTCTTGCTGTTGAGCTGCTAATTGAGCTTGCTGTTGCTTAATCAATTCATCTAATTCCTTTTTCCATTCAGCTAATTCTTTATTAGCTTGTTCATAGTCACCAGAGTCCTGTGGTACCAATCTCAAAGCTTGTTCTAATCTCACTACCGCATAATCAACTCTTCCTAATTGCTTAGCTGTATAAGCCCAATTGTACCAAGCATTAGCATAGTCATTTTTATCCGTCACCACTTCTTCAAAAACCCTGTCGGCTTCTTCAAAGTTACCCGCTGCAAATAGTAAGCCACCCATATCCAACTTAATTGCCGGATTAACTGGATTTAAGTTTACTGCTTGTTGATAAGCTTGGAGAGCCCAATCAGCCGTTCCTTCAACCACACCTATCAATTGTCGATAAGTATCAGCCAAAGTCAACCAAGCTGAGGAATCCAAACCATTTAGACTAATCGCAATCTTGGCTTGATCAACTGCTTGTTGAATCAATTGAGAAGCCATTTGTTTATCAGTATCTGTTGACTCTTCATTTTGCAATATCGTTGCTGCTATTGCCAAACAAGTTCTTGAATTTAATTGAAAATAAGAAGACATCCTTGGATTAAAGCCAATTGCTTTAATCTGATAATCATAAGTCCCCTTACCATCATCTTTACTAGCTGCCACCATTGATTTTCTAATATAAATATCGCCTATCAAAAATCTCGTCCACAAATAAGAACCAAACAAAGCACCCGCTAAAATCAAACCACTAAGAATATAAGGCATTACATTTAATCTCGCCTCACCTACTTCCAAAACTGGCTTAACTTCTTTCTTCTCTGCTGACCAAACCATCAGTAAGACCAACAAAAAGACAGACATCAAATTTAAAGGTAAAAACAAAAAGGCTAAAACAAAAATCAACAATCTGGCAAAATCTTTACTCTTCTTGTTTTTGACCAAATTAATCAACAAAGCTAATGAAATAACCAGACCAGCCAAACCCAATTCAGTCCACAAATGCAACCAACCCATTCCTGAAAGAGCAAAACCAGTCGCCCAATAAGGAGACAAATTGTAAAGAGCTGGTTTAAACAAATTAAAGGCAACCAAAAAATTACCTGGACCAACACCAAACAAAGAACTACCCTTAATCATATTTCCCTTCAAAGTATCGACTGCTATTGACCAAGAGACATAACCACTCAAAATTGGCATTCCAAAACTAAACAACTTATAAATACCCAAACACAACACCAAACCAAAAACTACCGTCAACACCGCTTCTTTAATGTAAGACTCACTCTTTCTGAGCAAAGCCAACATTCTCTTAAGATACTCAATCGCCAAAAATAAAAATACAAAAACCTCACCAATCAAAGTACCAGTCAACGACCAAGTCTTATCAATAGAAATCCAACTAGTATTTATTGGTAATTTTGACTCTGGCAAAATAAACAAAACTAAAGAAATAACCGCCAAAATTAACCCTGAAATAGTCAAACAATTAACTTGTTTTTGTTTTTCTTCTTTACTATTAACTTGCAACAACAAAAACATCCAAATACAAAAAGAAATTATTGTTCCTAATCCAAAAGGATTAAACAAAGAAACAAATCTCCCTCCAATCGGCATTTTCCACCAACTCCACAAAGACCACAAAACAAACAAAAAGAAAACAATAAAAACCTTACCATACTTCATATTAGCCTTTTTATCAGTCAGCAACATCACTGCCCAAATAATCAGACCCACAAAAGCAGAAATTGCCAAAAACCAATTTTTACCAAGACCGTAAGATTCGGTCAAAAAAGGCAAAAATAGAATGGGAAAAAGTAAAACAAAGGCTCTAGTATAGTACTTCAATAATTGTTTCATAAAAAAAGCATACCAAAATCATTTACTTACAGCAACATATCAAAACATATATTTACCGCACATTTTCTTCAAACAACCAATGCTAAAGGAATTTTTAATTTTTAATTCTTAATTTTTAATCAATTTTAAATTTTAAAATTTTTAAATTAAAACATTAGAAATTCAATAGAAATTAGAAATTAGAAATTAAAAATTATTTCAGCACCGTCAAAGGATTCAATTTCCCATTTCCTGTAATTACCTCAAAATGCAAATGAGGACCCGTCGATCTTCCAGTACTTCCCATTATTCCCAATTTTTGACCTTGAACCACCTTTTGACCAGCACTAACAACTATCGAATTATGTGCCATATGAGCATACAAAGTCCTATACCCATTACCATGATTAATAATCACAAAATTACCATACCCACCGGCATTCCAACCAGCCGTAGTCACCGTTCCCCCTTGCGAAGCCACAATTTCCGGACCACTACTTGAAGCAACATCAATTGCTTGGTGGTACCAATAATATCTCTGTGAAATATAGCCTGATGTCGGCCACATAAAATTACCCTCACCTACGACTCCTGGTATTGGCGCTACTGTTCTAGCTACATAATTTCTTCCAATAACCGTCTCTTTTGGCTTAACACCATCAGGTACAAAAATTTCCTGTCCTGCAATTAAGGCAAAAGTCTCATCATTAGCAAATGAATTAAAAGGATAATCGATAATATTTTGAGCATTAACTTGTAATTTTTTAGCAATACTATAAATAGTTTCTCCTCGAGAAACCTTATACTTTATCCCTGTTCCTGGTAATATCCGCAAAATTTGATTAGGCTTAATGGCATCAACTGACTTTAAATTATTTTCCCAAATAATCGTATCCAAACTCACTCCAAACTTTTGAGCAATCAAAGACAAAGTGTCTCCCTCCGCTACTCTATACTCAGTAATTTCACCCTTAGGCAAATCAGAAATCAAAGTATTAGCCGCCATTATTCCATCAGTCGCCATAATTAAATAGTTACTTCCAGTCTCGCCCGTTCCCCTACTCATTATCAAATCTTCCAGTTTTCCCGAAAAAACAATCGCCAAAAAAAACATCAACGCCACACTTACATTAACAAAACTCTGAGAAAATCTTCCCCTCTGTCTATACATCAATTTAGTAAAAATATCTTTAATCACCAAAAGCCAACCCAAAAAAACTTTACCCGCCAAACTAAAATATTTAACTTGAGCCATCGCAAAATCCCCCATCAATCTCTTCTCTATCTGCCAATAACGTTTATTAAAAATAATCATAAATTTTGTTAATAATATTCTACCAAAAAAATTGGTGTTCTCCCCTTTTCAAGGGGAGAAGCCCCGAGCTTGTCGAGGGGAGAGGGGTTTTACTTCTTTCCCACTTTCTTCAAAAACTCATCATTATTTTTAGTCTTTTTCATCTGCTCAATAATCAATTCAGTTGTTCCATTTTCATCACCCAAGGCATCAAACATCCTTCTAATTGCCATAACTTTAGCCAATACTTGTGGATCAAGCAACAAATCATCTTTTCTTGTCCCTGATTTTAAAATATCAAAAGATGGGAAAATCCTTCTTTCTGCTAATCTTCTATCAAGTCTAAGCTCCATGTTTCCAGTTCCCTTAAACTCTTCAAAAATAAGTTCGTCCATCTTTGAGCCAGTATCTACCAAAGCTGTTCCAATAATTGTCAATGATCCGCCTTTTTCTATTTTTCTTGCCGCTCCAAAAAATCTTTTTGAAGGATACAAAGCTGCAGGATCAAAACCTCCCGACAAAGTTCTTCCAGAAGTAGGAATTGCCAAATTATAAGCTCTTGCTAATCTCGTAATCGAATCAAAAACCACCACCACATCTCTTCCCATTTCCACTAATCTTTTTGCTCTTTCAATCCCAATTTCTGCCGCTCTAGTTTGTTCTTCTGGTTTTTGGTCAAAATGAGAAGCAATTACCTCTCCCTTAATAAATCTTTCCATATCAGTTACTTCCTCGGGTCTTTCTCCTACTAAAATAGCCATCAAGTGAACATCGGGATAATTTTGAGCTACCCCATCAGCAATTTCTTTCAAAAGAGTAGTTTTACCAGCCTTAGGAGGTGAAACTACCATTCCTCTTTGACCAAAACCAATTGGACAAAATAAATCCAAAATTCTAGTAGAAAAAACATTACTTTCAGTTTCTAATTTTAACTGTTTTTGAGGATAAATAGGCACTAAATCTTTAAAAATTGGCCTATTTCCAGCTTCATTTAAAGGTTTATCGTTAACACTATCCACTCGAACCAGCAACCAATATTTTTCATTTTCTCGAGGCATCCTTGCCCCACCAACAATATAATCCCCTGCTCTCAAACCATAACGACGAATTTGAGCCGAACCCAAAACTGCATCTCTACCATTGGGATTAAATTTAGGTCTAACAAAACCTTGACCATCAGCCATAATTTCCAAGACACCAGAAATACCCTCAACTCGTGGTTCAGATATAGGTGCGTGTTGTGGCACATTTACTTTTGGCTTTGGTCTGACGGGTAATTTCATCTCAACTTTATTGGAATCACTTACCTTGGAATCTGTAATACTTTTATTAGGCACATTAGCCTTGGAAATCGTTTTTTTAAACATTTTTGGAAAAAATTATAACTTTTTAAAACACAAATAAGATAAATCCGGAAATCAAGAATATTCTAAAACAAGCTAAAAAAGCTGTCAATACCCAATTATAACAAAAAATACCTAAAAAATCAATTCTTTGTTCCCGTTATTGAAAGTGGCAGACCTGCCCCCTCTGCCACTCTCAACAACAACAATAAAGACTTGACTTTTGTTTTAAAAAACCTTATCTTTATAAGTGAAGAAACAACAATATACGTGTTCCACCTGCTTTGAGAATATCGATATTAGTTGTTTCTTTTTTTATTTGTATATTTTAAAGTATTAACCTTCCTCCCAACTTTACCATTGCTTTGATCTGATCACGTGCCCAAACTACATCCTTATTTTCTTTCCTATTTCTAAATAATTTCATCATTAATCTTAATATACCACCTTTTTTTATTTTGTCTATAACCTATAAAAAATTACTCTCCAAAAACACCATATCTTATAATTTTTATTACATAAAAATCAGGTTCAAAAAGCACCAAAAAATAAGTTCTTAACACTATGTGGATAACTCAAGATAGCTGGGGTTTAAATCAAATCCAATATACTTTCAAACACTTTTTTGACAACAACCCTCTTCATCTTAATTCTTCTAGCCACTCTCCCCTTTTCAAGGGGAGACACCCCGCCGGAGGCGGGGAGAGGGGTTTTGAATGATAGTTTATAATTTGCAATCCGCAACTTTACTCTAATAGAATAAAAAACTACTCCTGGCAATTCCCCAGTCACCCCTACTCCGATATCTCCTCCAATTTTTTTTGCCATTTCCTCAGCCACTTCCTGACTAAAAACTCCAAACTTATCAATTATTTTTTTACTTATTCCATGTTTAACCTTAACCCGATTGCTATAAGTCACCAACCCCTCTTCAAAAACATCGGAACAACCGGGTATATTTGTTATAGAACTCGCCAAAGCCCCTCCAGTGCACGATTCCATCACTCCGATATGCCAATGTCTTTTTTTTAGTATTTTAATTATGTTTGTAATTTGTTTATTTATCATTGTAATTTGTTTGTTTCTTGTAATTTGTTTCTTGTAATTTAAACTGAGGGGTTTAAACCTGTAATTGTTTTACATCTTTAATCTCTCGAACTTTTTTACCCAAACTTATTATTTCCTTTATCCTCTTATCCCAATTCTTAACTTTTTTAACCTGACCCAGCAAACTCACTTCCCCAATATAAGCATAATTTCCCAAATCTTTATTTTTGTATGAAGAATATATCGCCGCCATCACTGCCAGATCTGCTCCAGTATCATTGATTTTAATTCCACCTGTTACAGAAAGATACACATCATACTTATATAGAGGTAGTCCCAAAGACTTTTGTGCCACCGCTATCAACAATTGACCTCTACTAAAATCTATCCCCGAAAAAACCCTTTTTGGCATAGGGGCAAAACTTTCTACTACCAAAGCTTGAATTTCTACCAGCATTGGTCTTGCTCCTTCAACCACTACCGTTATTGCCGAACCAATCCTTTTGCTATCTATATTTTCCACCAACTGCGAATTTCTAATTTCTATCAATCCCTTTTCTTCCATCTTAAAAATCCCTACTTCATCAATTGGACCAAAACGATTCTTGGTTGTTCTCAAAATTCTCAAATCAGTTGTCTTTTCTCCTTCAAAATACAAAACCGTATCCACCATATGTTCCAAAAGTTTTGGACCAGCGATATCCCCTTCTTTAGTTACATGCCCAACGATAAAAATTGCCATCCCTATTCGTTTAGCCAAATTAACCAGCCGAAAAGCTGATTCTTTTATTTGTGCCACCGACCCTGCCCCTGTCGATAAATTTTCACTCATGACCACCTGAATCGAGTCCACCACCGCTATCTTGAACAAATCTTTTACTCGTTCTAAATTTTCCTCAATTTCTTCAATCGAATTTGTGCCTAAAATATCGAACTTTTTAGGATCCAAACCCAATCTTTTAACTCTCAACCCAATTTGATCAGCTGACTCTTCACCTGCTACATATATTCCACCAACTTTACCAATAAGTTGGGTCAATAAAGTACTTTTACCTATCCCTGGTTCACCGGCAAAAAGCACTGCTGACCCTTGTACAATTCCTTTACCCAAAACTCTATCAAACTCCTTAATTCCCGTTGAAAGTAACGTGTCATTGCGAGGAGAATTTCGACGAAGCAATCCCGAATCTCCAAGATTTACAATCTCTGATTTTTTTTGGTTATTGAATTTTGTTTTTTGTTTTTTGTTTGTTGTTTGGAATTTGTTTCTTGTAATTTCTTTAAGTGAATTCCATTCTTTACAAAAGGAACATTGACCTTGCCACTTACTAAACTCATTGCCACAATTAGCACATATAAACATTACATATTATAATAGCTAATGAGACTTTTTAAAAATCTTGTTTTTCCTCTAGTTTTAATCATCTCTCTCTTTTTTAGATTTTACCTCTCCCCCAAAGTCTTTCATCATGATTTGATTTGCCAAGCAAGTTGGGGCAAATATGTTTATTTTAATAGTGCCAAAAACTTCTACGAAGTTAACAACAAATGGCTTTATTTCTCCAGCCCCAATCACCCACCTTTAACTAATATCCTCTATGCTACCGCTCAAAAAATTGATTTAAAAACTCGCTTAACCCGAGTTAGAATCGGCAACTTTGTCACCAAGCACAATTTATCACCCAAATTTTTCCTCTCTCATTTTTTAACCCTCAAACACCTAGATAAGACCGTCTCCCCCCAGCAACCATTTACTTATGGCTTCCTAACTTCTTTAAAAATTTGGGCTATCTTAGGAGATATTTTAATCGCTATTATAATATATCTCATCGCCAAACGATACTACTCCAAACCAATTATCTTTCCTCTAATCTACTTGTTTTCACCCTTTTCCTGGTACCTTAGTGCCCTCTGGGGTCAAACTGACCAACTAGCCTTTGTCTTTACCTTAATCAGTTTTCTCATGATTCCTCGTTTTACTTCTTTATCAATTATTAATTTTTTTATTGGCGCCTCCATCAAACCCACTTCTCTTATGTTTGCTCCTTTATTTCTTTATCTCTTGTTTATCACCAAACCAAAAATATCAAAATTAATTATTGGTGGAGTCATATCCCTAATTTTGTGTTTCTTCATTTTTAGGCCATTTCATGAGACGAATTTTTTTGACTTTACCTTTAATACCTTATACCCCAAATTAGTTCATCGAGCTGAATTTCGAGTTTCTACCAATTCTTACAATTTTTGGCACATCTTTACTCTGGACAAAGCTATTGAGCACAACACCAAAATCTTTTCTCTTATTTCGTACAAAAATTTAGGTCTCCTTATTTATTTCTTTTTTATATTTTATTCTGTCAAAACATTAAAAAAAATAAATACTTATCACATTCTTACTAGCCTTTTTATTATTAGCGGTGCTAGCTGGCTTTTTCTCACCAACATGCTTGATCGCTACTTCTTTACCGCTATTGCCACTGCTACAATTCTCCTTATTTTCCAACCAAAATCATTTAAATATTGGCTTCCTTTAAGTCTAATCTTTTGGCTTAATCTTTTTCGCCAATGGTATTATCCAGCTAGCTTAGGCTTTATCAAAAACATTCTTCAATACAACAATGGTATCATCGGATCATATCTTTCTCTGAGCAATGTTATCCTTTTCTTACTATCTATCAAACTTTTCGTATCTTCCGAGCCTCAACATAGTATCTCTTGTCTTTCCCGTCACCCATCGAAAAAGTCTTCCTCGGATAAGGGCCACTCTGCCAAACATGATTAAACAAATCTTTCTTATCAACAGCTGGCATTAATATTCCCACATTTTTACCTTCTGCCAACTCAATTACTTTCTATCTTTCGTGAACAAAGTCAATTTTTACCTCTGGATGATTTTGCACATATTCATCGATTACTTCTCTTATATTTTTAACTACTTTAATTTTTTCAATCTTACCTTTAGAAATTATCTCTACATCCACATCCTCTCCTTCAATTTTTTCCCTCAAATCAGCCTCATCCACATCAAACAAAATCCTATGTATCGGCTCAAACTCCAAACTTTCATCATGCAAATTCACTAACTCTACCATTACATATCTCAACTCACTATTTTCCAAAAAATTACAAAAACTATCAGGACTTTCCGCCATTTCCATAATTTCATCTTTTGCCT
>Ga0334900_1002097_pt1 | contig 18608 bp, 21 predicted proteins | sample GraSluR3_MG_2_FD_207231 | JGI IMG/M metagenome (GOLD analysis project Ga0334900, IMG submission 207231) | Sludge microbial communities from methane-producing bioreactor in Wageningen University, Netherlands - Granular Sludge_31_08-R3 | ecosystem: Engineered > Bioreactor > Anaerobic >...
ATTGCAAATCAAATTAATCTCTCTCGAGATCTAATTATTGACACATATAACCTCGCCTCGGCGTGGTACAGAGAACCCTTGGACTTTTATCCGGCAGAATTGCGGGACCGGTCTGAGGGTTTTTTGTTTAAATAAAATTTTGTTGTGTGCGGGTTTGATGTGGTTGCGGGGTGGGTGTTGGGTGTTGGGTGTGCGTGTGTATGGTGGTTTGTGTGAGATGTGCTCTCAGTCATTGCGAGCGATAGCGTGGCAATCCATGTGGTTATTTCTTTTGTCAAAAAAAGATTTGATTTTTGTATTTTTTCTTGTATAATTATAGAAATTTATATGGTAATTAACGAAATATGTTTGATGGTCTGAAAAAATGAAATACGGTTATATTTATAGATTATTCTAATCTTTTTTTTTCTCAATATACAACAGGATGGATGTTTGACCTAAAAAGATTTTTTTATGAAATAGAAAAGGATAGCGCAATAGATAAAACATTCTTTTTTGGTGCATATAATGAACTCTTGGAACCACAAAAAAAACGAGCATTGGAGTTACAATCAAAATATAGTTGAGACTCAAAAATCAGAATATTCTTCAAAAAATTAATAATGAAGTGACATAAAAATAAATGAAATGTAGATACAGAAATGTGATATTATCTGAGTCAGGAAATTCAAAATTATGATACATTGATGTTGTTTAGTGGTGATGGTGATTTTTATTCAATACTTAAAGATCTTGTAGAAACACACAAAAAAAGTGTTTATCTATTTAGTACATCTGAGCATATTTGAGCAGAATTATATAAATTAAAAGAAGAAATTAGAGATAAAAGTAAATTTGATATATTTGATATCAACAGTGACACAAACTTAATCACAAGAGAATTAAAATGAATTATAAGGGGAAAAATCCGTTTATATAAAGAATTGATGTGATATTATCAAAACATATCAGCTGATGAGATACAAAGAAATATCGAATATATCCAGTCTTTGATAGATTGAGAATATAACAATAATAAACCATTATTTAATCTAAAAACCATATTTCCCAAAGATAAAATATTTTCATTAAAAAATTCAAATAATAAATATATACGACCAATTATAAAAAAACGAAAAAAAGAAGATAAAGAAAGATTGGTTTTTTATCTAAAAACATTAAAATAAAAAAACATTTGCATTATATAAATAATTCATTATACTTAATTCACTATTAATTTTGCATAGGTGACGAGTAATTGTCACCTTTTTGCAAATTGAAAAAACTCAATGAAACCCTTGGACTTTTATCCGGCAGAATTGCGGGACCGGTCTGAGGGTTTTTTGTTTAAATAAAATTTTGTTGTGTGCGGGGTTGATGTGGTTGCGGGGCGTGTGTTGGGTGTGCGTGTGTGCATGTGTGGTTTGTGTGATGTGCTCTCAGTCATTGCGAGCGGCAGCGCGGCAATCCAACCCTTAGTCATTCCCGCTTTGTCTGTTGCGGCGGGAATCTATTGCTGTGAAGTCATTGCGAGCGGCAGCGCGGCAATCCATACGGTTATTTCTTTGTCAAAAAAAGATTTGATTTTTATATTTTTTCTTGTATAATTATAGAAATTTATATGGTAAGAGATTGTTTATATGAATAACATAGCTTTTATAGATTGACAAAATTTACATCTTTGAACAAAATCAGAATGATGGTCTATAAATTTTAATAAATTTAGAATATATCTTTCTGATAAATATAAAATCAAAAAAGCATATTATTTTATTTGATATGTACAGGATGAAAATAATCGACTATATACCAAATTACAAGAATCTTGATTTATTGTTGTGTTCAAAAAACAACAATTATTGATGGAGACAAGTAAAAAATGAAACATAGACAGTGATTTGATCTTTCATGTGATGTCTAAATTATTAGATGAGCCAGATGGGTTTGAGAAAATATTGTTAGTTTCTTGAGATTGAGATTTTAAAATACTCGTAGATTATTTAATCAAAAAACAAAGATTTTTGAAGATTCTTTTCCCAAATAAAAAGTATGCATCTTCTTTATATAACGATTTGATGAATACAAACTTTGATTATCTAAAAAATATTAAGCATTATATTTTAAATTAAAAAAAAGGAGGTACCTAAAGCACTAACACTTTTCGGATCCCTCCTAAATCTTCATACATATACATTATAACAAAAACATTCCAAATTGCAAATCAAAATAACCTTGCTTCGGCGTGGTGCAAAGAACCCTTGGACTTTTATCCGGCAGAATTGCTGGATCGGTCTGAGGGTTTTTTTGTGTTATCAAAGTCATTGCGAGCGATAGCGTGGCAATCCATGTGGTTGTTTCTTTTGTCCTACTTTTGTCAGTTTTTTTCTAGAAATAGATCTGTAAAGTTCACTCGCTTTACTTCGTAAACTAGAGAAAATGAAGAAAGTAAGGACAATCCTTTTATTAGACCCTGCTTGATAGTAAATAATTATTTTAGATGAGATCTTATTTTAATTATTCCTATGACAACCAAAATAAATAAAAATCTCAAAGATATTTATTATCAGATTGATTGAACTAAGTATTGATTAAACAAAACCAGTTATGCCTTATGTAATCAAATAAAAGTAATAAGCAAAAAAAGATTAATTAGAAAACTAAATGATACAGATGATATCTCTTTTCTAAATAATGATGTTTTTTTGGAAATTATAGAGAAATTAAAAAATTTTATATAAAAAAAATCCCCTGCGGTATTGCAGGGTCAGGTGGATACGCAAAAGCTATCCTTATTTGTACGATAATTATAACAAAAATATTTCAAATTGCAAATCAAAACAATCTCTCTGGTGCTTTTTGGTTGAAAATAAACATGGTACAGAAAACCCTTGAATTTTATTTATAAATATGTAAAAATATCAGACAAAATCTAGTTAAATCAAACAATAATAATTAAAACACAAAAAAAGTCTGATTTTTCTTTATTTTCTCTTGAAATTAATTTTCATATTCATATAGTGTCGTACGCGCATTTTTTTGCGATTATCTTTAATTATCTGAAAAATATAGTTTATGCCTACTATTAACCAACTTATCAAAAACGGAAGAAAAGAAAGAAAAGCAAAGTCAAATGCTCCTGCTCTTCAGTTTGGTATAAATAAACTCAAAGGTAACAAAAAAGTTGAGTGATCAGCTCCATTTAAAAGATGAGTTTGCCTCAAAGTTTCTGTTATGGGTCCCAAAAAACCAAACTCAGCTCAAAGAAAGTTTGCCAAAGTTAGACTTTCAAATGGGGCAGAAGTATTAGCATATATTCCTGGAGAATCTCATACATTACAAGAACATAGTGTTGTTTTGGTAAGATGATGAAGAGTAAAAGATCTTCCATGAGTAAGATATCATATCCTTAGAGGTAAATATGATGCTAACCCAGTAGATAAAAGAAGACAAAGCAGATCTTTATATGGTGCAAAAAGACCAAAAGCTGCTGCAAAATAATTTTAATCATTAATAACTTGTGATCTCATGCTTGATCCAATTCAGAAAAAATCAAAAATCATAAATTTTATCATGAAAAGTGGTAAAAAAAGTGTTGCAGAAAAAATATACAACAAAATGCTTCAAGAAATCAAAGCAAGTTGACATATGAATCCTTTTGTGGTAGTTGAAGCTGCTATCGAAAATGCGGCTCCTACAATCATGATTAAGTCAAAAAGACTTTGAGGTTCTGTATATCAGGTGCCAGTTGAAGTAAAACCAGCAAAAAGACTATTTTTTTCTATTAAATGGCTTTTGGATGCTTCTAGATCAAAATCTGGAAAACCTATGTACAAAAAATTGGCTGAAGAGATTTTGGCTGCTTATTCAAATCAATGATATGCAGTAAAGAAAAAAGAGGAAGCTCATAAAATGGCAGAAGCAAACAAAGCTTTTGCATATATGGCAAAATATATCAACTAGACTTTTAGATAGATTAGGTTTTTAGACAGATTAGACTTTTTAGGTTCCTAATCCATCTAATCCATCTAACCCATCTAATCCACCTATAAATCCTTTAATACTTAAATTTGTTTACAATGTGAGATACAAGTGGTGCAAAATATAAGCACATGTTATATAATGTAAGTCGAGCAAGAAAAAAATCATGAGATAAACATAAAAAAGCTATAGAATGGTACATTTTGGTATTGAAAAAAGAACAATTACTTGGTACAACTAAGTGGGTTATCAACACAAAAAAATGTGCTGAAGCTAGACTTAAAAAAATGGGTATTTCAAAAAAACAATTAGTTGAAGCCATGGAAAGAAAAGGATTGAAAGATTTATTATCTAAAATAGACTAAACTATGACTAGATTAAAAACAAACGCAAAGAAAAAAGTAAATAAAGCGTTGGTGAGAGTAGAAAAAACTGTTATTATGGATGTTAGAAAATCTCTTGAACAACAAAGAAAGCGAAAAGCAAAAGTAATGAACAAAAAAAGTAAATAATTTTATTCATTGATTTTTTAAAAAATGAATTTTGATAGAGTTAAAGCGGTTCACGCACAAAATAATGTAAATATTCTAGATGTAAAGCCAGGAATGTTTTTGGAAATTCATGAAAAATTATGAGAAGCTGAATGAAATAGAGTATGGAGATTTAAGGGGCTTGTTATCAAGGTTAAAAAACCAAACAATGCTGATTGATCTTTTACTGTTAGAGGAACTGTTGCAGGTAATACTATAGAAAAAATATATCCATTGTCATTCAAAAAATTTGATAAAGTATTGTTATTGGATGAATACAAAGTAAGAAGAGCAAAATTGTATTATATCAGAGAAAAAGTTGGAAAAGCAGCAAGAATGAAAAGCAAAATAACTGCTGATAGAAGAAACATAAACATAGTTAAATAATAAAAAAAACTTATATTTTATTTTTGTTGTAAAGAAATGAAACTTAACGTACATATTCGTCAAGAAGAAAAATCAAGAGAATTGAGAAAAGAAGGAAATATTCCAGCAATAGTGTATGGAAAACATCTTTCTGCTCCAGTATCTATTTTTTGTAATAAAAATGAGTTTATCAAAAAATTTAAACAATCTGGGTATTCTACAGCATTGATATTAGAAGGTAAATGACTTGAAGAGTTGGTTCTTGTGCAAGATATGCAATTAGATCCTGTTAGTGATATTGTACTTCATGTTGATTTCTTGGCAGTTAAAAAAGATGAAAAAGTGAAAACAGAAGTTCCTGTGATATTGTTTGGAGAAGCTCCAATAGAAAAACTTGGAGAAGGAAAAATACAATTAGTAAAGGATTTCGTAGAAGTTGAAGCGTTTCCTCAAGATCTTCCTCATGATATCAAAGTTGACGTTTCAACAGTAGCAAAATCAAATGATGTAATATTTGTAAAAGATCTACAAATCTCTGACAAGGTGAAAATCTTGGATGATATGGAGCAACCAATAGTTACTGTTGTTGCTTTGGTTGAAGAAGTTGAAGAAGAAACTCCAGAAGCAGAAACGGCTGAAGAAGGAGCAGAGGCACCAGCTCCAGAAGCAAAATAATAACTTTTAATTACTTTTACCCAAAAATATGGCAAGAGTTTGTGACTTTACAGGAAAGTGAACAAAATCCTGAAATACAAGATCTCACTCTATGAGGTCTAGCAAAAGAACATTCAAAGCAAACCTTATTTATAGAAAAATTAAGCTTGAAGATGGTTCTACTATAAGAATAAAGATTAGTTCTAAAATATACAAAAAACTCAAAGGGTTCATCTAAGAACCTTTTGTTATGGGGTAGTAGCTCAGATGGTAGAGCAATAGCCTTTTAAGCTAGTGGTCCCGGGTTCGAATCCCGGCTACCCTACCATGAATTTGTCATTCCCAACCGGATTGGGAATCTAAGATATAGATAAAGAAGTATCCAAGAAATTGGGTATTTTTTTGTTAAAAAAAATCCCACTAAAGTGAGATTTATACATATATAACTTCTGGGGAGAGGGATACTCAGAACATCTCTTGTACTTTGTTTTGGATTTCCCCAGCCAGATCAACTATTTCTTTGCCTGTTGCTCATCCATAATTTACAAGAATCAATGCGTGTTTGTTATAAACGCCTACATTTCATTTTTTATATCACTTAAATCCTGCCAATTCTATTAATTGTCCTGCAGAAAGTTTGACATAAGCTGGATCATTTTGAATATCAAAACTTACTAGATGTACAAAGTTTGTCCTCAATAAAGCGACTTTTTCTCTAGAAACAAGAGGATTTTTGAAAAAACTTCCAGCTGTTCAAAGATTTTTCCAATCAGGAAGCTTATTTGCTCTGATTTCTACTATAGCTTGAGAAAGTGTTTTTATATTTATATTTTTACCATTATCAGCCATATATTGTTGTATATCTTTGTAGTTTGTATTTAATATATAGTTTGAGCTATAAACATCCAAATTAAATCTGACTTTTGTTATCAAGAAATTGTCTTTAAATTGGGTCTTAAAAACACTATCACGATATCAGAAACCACATTCGTCCCTTGATAGGGTAATTGTTTTTTTTGTTGTTGTATCAATTCCTACAACCGATGTTATGCGGTCTTTTGCCTCCACCCCATAAGCACCAATGTTTCCAAACGCCGCTGCACCAACACTAGAAGGTATAGATATCATGTTTTCTATTCATGCCCATCATTGGTCTATTGTTCGATTTACAAAATTATTTCGATCTTCACCTGCTCATACCTCTAAAACAACATTATTTTCATTTTTTTCTATAGTATTTTTTCATAATATATTTATTTTTACTATTAATCAATCAAAATCTCTAGTAAATAAAACATTAGCACCAGTTCCCAAAAATAAATGTTGATTGTTTTTCCATTCTCATGTTTCCAAAAGATCCAAAAAATCTGATTCAGAATTTATTTCAACAAATAACTTAGCTTTTGCTTGTACTCAAAAGGTTGTATAAGAAGCCAAGTCTATGTTTTGTTGAAAGTTTAGCATAAAAAAAAGATAGAAAATAAATAAGCAGGATTTCCAATATAATCAAAAAAAATCTGACTTCAATTGAATTTTATAATCTAAATCATAAAACAAATCAGAATATTATTTATTTTTTATTATAATTATGAATATATCAGGTTTACTTTCAAATTCGGACTTCAAAGAAAAACATATTCTACAAAAACTAATTATGGAATATACAAAATGTTCCAGAGAACAAATGCGAACCAACTGAGACCAAGAAATATCTCAAGAAACTTATGATAAGATTATTCGTGGTTATAAGTTAGCTACTGAAGAACAAATGCCGTTGGATTATGTTTTGGGTTATGTAAAATTTTTTGGTAATGAATTTATTGTCAACGAAAATACCCTTGTCCCTCGTCCAGAAACCGAATACATGGTCCAAGCAGTTACAGAATACATACAATATTCCAACGCCTCTAACCCCTCTAATCTATCTAACCCCTCTAATAATCTAATCCTAATGGACATCGGAACTGGTTGTTGAGTTCTTTGAACTTCAGTTCTCTTACAAAATCCAGAACAAATTTCTACGGTGTTTTTTACAGATATTTCAGACAAAGCCTTGCTTGTTGCCAAGCAAAACTCAGACAGACATTTGCAGTGATTTCGTCAAGAAATGATTTTCGTCTGGACAGATTTATTGGCTTTTGCAGACAATTACAAAGAAGTTTGGCAAGATAAACCAATAGTTTTGGTAGCAAATCTTCCTTATATTCCAGAAAAAATGTTTGATCAAAATTCGCCAGAAAATGTCCAAAAACGAGAACCAAGATTGGCTTTTGTGTGAGGTGAAGATTGACTAATTTATTATAGACAAATGCTTGACCAGATGCCCGAGGCGATGAAGAAAACTGTAGTGTGTTTCTTCGAAATGATGACTCGACAAGTCGATATCCTCGCCAAAGAATACCAAAAAGATCGACACTTCCAAGAAGTGAAGACCTTTCATTTCAATATCAGAATTGTAAAAGCAACTTATAATAGATAGAGTCATTGCGAGGAGTGAAAACGACGTGGCAATCCAGATTGATTATCTAAGATAACTTATTTATTTTATCCCAGCATTCCAGCAAAAAAATCTTCTTTGCTTTGAAATTCAACTTTTATTTGTAGGTTAGATCAGTTTTCTTCTGACAACAATCTTTCTAGATAATCTCTATTTTCGTGATTTTCCAATGCCATTTGAGCAAATTTATTTATAACTTTTATATTGGCAACGCCATTTTCCAAAGAAGAAATTGAGCTAAGATCTTTTAGACTTTTTTGCAAAGATCATTTGTCTATGCGATTGACAACACGCGTCCAAAGATCAGAAGACTTTGAATTGTTTGTTGGTTGTATCGGAGAATTTGTCTGTTTTTGTTGTTCGACTGGTTTCTCAGAAGTTGGTTTTTCAATCACTGGATCTAATTTTGTTTCTTGTGGTTTTTGAACAATAGTGGGTTCGTTAATATTGTTTGTTCAGTTGATATATTTGTGTAAAACAATTTTATAGATAAGTGCTGGATATGGGTAGTTTCTAATTCCTGCCAAAATCTCTCCAAATTGCTCTGAGATTTTGAGATAAAGATCTGTATTTTCAAATAAATTATTGTCCAAATACATCAAAACTTGTTTTGCAAAATGTTGCAGATCAACTCATTGATCAGTGAGTTTTGAAATTTCATTAAACAAAGAATCTATATCTTTATCTACGATATATTTTATAAAATCAATAATTGTTTGTTCTGAAGCAACCCCCAAAAATTTAGTAACATTTTCTTCGGTAAGGTTACCCAAGATGCTTACTTGATCTACATATTTTACGGCATCACGCACACATCATTCTGATAGTTTTGCGATAAGTGTGAGGGCGTTTGCCTCATACTCCAGTCACTCAGATTTACAAATTTCTTCCAAACGCCCGACCATTTCTTTTTCGGGAACTTTACGGAAATTAAAAACCTGACAACGAGAAACGATGGTTTCAGGAACTTTGTGAATCTCAGTTGTAGCCAAAATAAACGCCATAGTATCCTTTGGTTCTTCTATAGTCTTTAATAGAGCATTAAACGCTCACTTTGACAACATATGCACTTCATCTATTACATATATTTTCTTTTTTAGCATGGTAGGTGGGTATGCTGTTTTATCTATAATTTCTTCTCTAATGTTGTCTACTCCTGTATGTGAAGCAGCATCGATTTCTACATAATCCAAAGTCTTTCATTCATCAATTATTTTACAATTGGCACATTGATTACAAGGATTTCCATCTTTTAAATCTAGACAATTCATAGCTTTAGCCAATATTCTTGCTGATGAAGTTTTACCTGTTCATCTTGGTCCAAAAAGAAGGAAATTGCTGTGTCAACCTTTGTCACTTTTGATTTTTGCTTTGAGTATTCCTGTAATATGATCTTGTCCAATAATTGTATCAAAGTTTTTTGGACGATACTTGTTCGCTAGAGACATTGTTGCGTATTTATTGTTAAAAGTTTTTCAATCCATGTCATTGCGAGCGCCAGCGTGGCAATCCAGACTATTACCTAAACATCTAATTATCGGTTGGATTGCTTCGTATTCACTCGCAATGATTTTACTAAATCTCAGTCTAAATATTCCTTTTCATTTTTCAATTTGAATATCAGGAAATAATCCCTATATCAGAAAATGTTTATTTTAAAAATAAATCATGCCAAAAATATCATACCTCGATCATATTTCTACGCTTCTTCCTGCTGAGGAAGTTGAAATTTTTCAATCATGTTATCAACAAAAGCTACCCAAAACCATCAAAGTCGTGACATCCAAAATAGCAATAAAAGACTTTGTTAAATTAGTTACTGATATGTGTTGGGAATTGGAACAAACAATACAATCTGATGTTTTTTATGTACGTAAGTTTACAGATTCAGCTACCCTCGGACAACATTTTTTGCATCAGGGATGATTTTTTTATATCCAGGAATTATCGGCAAGTATGTCGGCGCCGCTCTTGGGTGCTCAGAGATGAGAGATAATCCTCGATATGTGCGCGGCGCCAGGCGGTAAAACGATTCAACTTGCGGATACCGGAGCATTCGTAATCTCAAATGAACCTCTCAATCCCCGCCGCAAAGCCCTCATCTACAACATCAATAGAACCTGAATGATCAATACGGCAGTGACCAACATAGATGGAAGTCGTTTCGGTCAAGAATATCCAGAATTTTTTGATAAAATATTGGTTGACGCGCCCTGCTCAGGAGAAGGTATGAGTTACAAAACCGGTGGCCCAATATCCCGAAACGAATGATTGATAAAATCACTTGCTAGGACCCAAGTCAAACTTTTGGAATCTGCAATTAATGCATGTAAAGTAGGAGGAAAGATTGTCTATTCTACTTGTACGCTCAACGAAATCGAGAATGAAGAAGTTGTTTCTACGATTTTAGAAAAATATAAATGAATTGTTGAGTTGGAATTTAGTAAGAAATATCGACCTCATCGTTATAACTGCGGGGGATTTTTTGTCGCGGTATTCCGTAAAACCGATAGAGACGCGATTAATCACGTCTCTACAAATAAAACAACACAAAAAATCCCCCTCAAAACACCCGATTTTAATATATCAGAGAAACTTCAATCACAAATAAAAACATACCTCAACGAACAATTTGGAATAACAAAAATCCCAGATAATAACATATTTTTTTCAACAATTAATACGATATATGTGACGATCAAGGACTATCAATCTATTCATGGAAAGCTTTCCTTGGACAAAGTCTGAATCCCATTATTCAATATTTCTCGTGACAACAAACGAATACCCCTTCATTCCCTTGGAAATATATTTGGAAGTTTAGCTCAAAAAGCGGTTTTAGAATTAAACAATCAAAAAGCTCAGGCATATTGACAACAAAAAGATCTTTCTATTGTTGAAGAAATACAGTCCACATCAGACAACTTCCTACTTCTAAAGCGAAAGAATTATGGTTTCTCCTTGGCAAAAAAAGTAGGTGATTTTCTCAAAAACAAGTTAATGTAGGTCTATAAAGCATTATTTTGACAATAAAATAATATGAACTATCTATTGATATATCCCCACCATTGTCTACAATATTTTTGACAAGAATTTATCTTATAGATCCAAAAAATAATGACAAACCCACACGCACTTATTTACTCATCCCAACAAGATGTTACTATTGGTCATCTCAAAGATGCAAATTATGACCCAAGTGTTGATACAACCGTTGTATCTCATTGGATGCAATCACGCGAAATAAAAGCAACAGTTGAGGGTGATTTAGATTATCCTACCAAGTTTGTTAGTATTCCATCCAATCCATATATTCTTTATTATCAATGAGATTTATCTCTTTTATCCAAGCCGCTTCTTGGTATAGTTGGTCCTAGAAAACACTCAGATTTTGCAAAATCTATGGTACAAAAACTTATAAATCAGTCCTCTAATTACGATTTAGCTACTATTTCTGGATTGGCTTTTGGTGTAGATCAACTTGCTCATAAATATTCTTTAGAAAACAATATTCCTACTATAGCAGTTTTGGGTGGCTGATTTCGTCATTATCTAGCATCCAAAGATCGCGAATTAATTCGTCGTATTGTCGACAATTGATGATTGGTTATATCAGAGTTCAAGCTTTCACAAAAGCCACAGACATATACTTTTCCACAAAGAAATCGTATCATTGCAGGCTTAGCCGATGTTCTCTTTCTCCCCGAAGCATCCAAAAACTCTGGCAGCCTTATCACCGTAGAATTTGCTCAAAAGCTCCAAAAACCCATCTATGGTACTCCAAACTTCAGTTCACCATCTATGAGTGAATGACTTCACGAACAACTCCAAAATTGAGGTATTAGAGCTTTATTTGATATACCCGCCATGTTCAAAACACATTTTTCCGTTGATCAGAAATCCACTGGAGGAGGCCACTTATTACAGCTTCCCAGTTTCGATCCAGACACCCAGCAAATCCTAGAAACCCTCCAAAGCCACCCTTTACTCTCCATTTCCACCCTCCTCCAACAATGATTACCCCAAGAAAAAATCTATCCCTCGCTTGCTCGTCTAGAGATGGAAAATATAATTCAACAAGAAGAACCTGGTATATACAAGCTATTGTAGATATTTACTTGAATTTTTTTTGTAAAACCATAAAACCCAAAACAATGATTTTTTTTATCAAAGTTTTTTGTTATGCAGAAATTTAGTAGAAAAAAAGGATTTACGCTAATAGAAATGCTTGTAGTTATAGTTATTATTGGGACATTGATTTCTGCGTTGGTTCCTAGACTTTCATCTGCTAGGGCTAGAGCAAGTGATATATCTGTAAAAGTTGATTTACAACAAGTAGCCACAGCTTTGATATCTTATCAGATTGATAAATGACATTTTCCACAAGAAATAAGTCCATTTTCAGATAATGAATTTCAAAAAGTTTTGATTAAATGATGAATGAATTCTATTCCTTCTATCGGTGAAAATCAATGGACAGGTATGGATTCTCAACTAGCTGCCTGATACATGTATTATCCCATGAAAAAAAATGGAATAAATAAAAACGGTTTTCTCCTTGTAGCAAAAACAGAATCAGAACAAATGTCCAATTATGTATATTGTGGTGAAATAGCAGCAAATGAACAGTGAGATATTGATGTAGATTCTTTACCAATTTGCGAAAGTATTGTTTTTGGCGATATTTGTGATCCTATCGCCTGTATTGCAAAAGAAAAAACAGAACTTAGATATGTTTATAAATATTAAGGTTCATAGTTAAAAATATTGTTTTTGATATAATTTGGTGATATAAAAAATTCCTTGCAAAATATCAAAAAAAACATAAACTACTGCAAACATTTTATTTTTTATGTACAAAAACAAATGAAAATTTTAGGTAAAAAAAAGTGATTTACCCTTATTGAAATGCTTATCGTTATCGTAATTATCTGAGTTTTAGCATCAGCCTTGATCCCAAGACTTGGTTCAGCTAGAGGTAAAGCAAACGACGTAGCGAGAAAAGCTGATCTACAACAAGTTGCTACAGCAATAATTTCTCGTCAAATTGATACAAATAGTTTTCCAAAAACAAAACAACAGATTGTTTCTTCTGGTTGAATATCAACAGATCTTATAAAATGAGGTATGGCTAGTATTCCAGTATGAGACGATACTGTATATACAGGATTGGATGGTGTTTCATCTAGTTGATATATTTACTATCCTATGTATAAAAATGGTTGAAATTCAAATGGGTTTCTTCTTATGTCAAGAGCTGAAACAGAATGATGAGCTAATTATGTTAGATGTGATTGAGATACTCCTATAGCTGTAGATTGAAGTCATGAAATAGATAGTATTGTTTTATGTTCATCAATTGACCTTGATACATGATGATCTTGTGATGCTGATGCTTGTGTGGCAACAGATAAAGGACAACTTAGATATATCTACAAATACTAAAAATATCTTATTTTCCCAAAAAAGCTCCGTCTAAACGCGGAGTTTTTTTTATCTCAAAATTTCTCAAATATCTCACCATCCCAACTTTTCCAACCTTTCTCCTTCTAATTCTTTTGGGATATGCCGTTCTTTGTTTTTTTTCTTTTTGAGCATTGTTGCTATAGATCTGAGTGTCTTCCTCGAATACGGAGCAAAATCTTCTAGAAAACTTACAAATTTTATAAAATCTATTTTGGGTTTCTCTTCTTTCCTTCTAAGTTCTATCAATGCGCTCGTCACCTTTGGGGCAGGGGAAAATGCTTTGGCAGGAACTGTTTTGAGATAAATCACGTCGTAAGCGAAGTTGATTATCCACCAAAGATATGATTTTTTCGTGCCATCTGTACAGAGCTTATCCGCCACTTCTTTCTGCACCATAAAAACCCCTCCTACATAATCTTGCTGCCCCTCGCCAAAAAACTTTCTCAAAATCGGGGACGTGATATAATACGGCAAGTTTCCTACAACAAGGGTTTTGTTGGCTTCCTGTCATCTCTTTTTGAGCTCTGCATTCACATCAACATCCAATACGTCAGCATGGATCACACGGACATTTTCTAGTCATTCTACCTTCAATTTTCCATCAGCAACAAGTTTATCATCTCTTTCAATAACAAAAAATTCTGGACAAATATCATGTATTAGCCTTGTTAATGATCATTTTCCTGGTCAGATTTCGATTAGTACTTCACATCACGATTTCTCGTAAATCTGTTTGATTTTGTCACCAAGATAATGTCTAATTTTGCTATCGGTTAAGAAGTTTTGTCCTAGGTATGTTCCCACTGGTAGGTGGTTAATTATAAATATATTTTTTCTTTTGGCATAATTACAGAATAGCAATCTGTCATTGCGAGCGAAGCGCGGCAATCCAGATTGATCAACTAAAAATCTAATCATCGTTTGGATTGCTTCGTATTCACTCGCAATGACTTAGATGTTTATTCTTTTTATTGCTTAATATCTTGTTTATTTAGAGTTTATACTTTGACAAAGTTATACTTACTTACACTTGAAAATCAACGCTTCATCTATACATTTTATATCAATATTTCATCCCTAAATAATCAAAAATGATCAAACATATTCCTGTTCTCCTAGATGAAGTTCTCAAAAGTATACCAGAAACCATAAGCTTTTTCGTAGATGGGACGCTTGGGCACGGCGGGCATACGCAGGCAATCTTGGATAAGTTTAATCAGGTTTCCGTGCTTTGAATTGATAGAGATCCCTCGATTTTTCAAGCAACCCAAGAAAAATTACAACAATATGGAAGTCGCTTCCAAGCAATTCAATGATCCTACGCAGATATGGATATATTACAAACACAAAAACCAGACTATATATTATTGGATATTTGAGTAAATATGGAACATTACAAAGACACATCACGCGGTTTTTCTATAAATTGAGATGCTCCGCTTGATATGAGATTTGACCCTAGCCAATGAATCCCAGCATCTGACCGAATTGCCAGAGTTTCATCATCTGACCTAGAAAAGTGTTTCATCGACTACGCCGATTTTACACCGCCAAAAGCCAAAGAGTTGGCGAATGCGATAATTCGTGTAAGAACCAAATCCCGCATTTCATCCACTCGCCAACTCCGCCAAGTTCTTTATGATTGCTGACTTTGATGACCAGCTTCAAGCGTAATTTTTCAAGCAATAAGAATTGAAATCAATCAAGAATTAGAACAACTCAAGATCTTTTTGCAAAAAATTCCAACCCTTCTCAATCCTGGTGGAAGATGTGCTATTATTACTTTCCATAGTATTGAAGATAGAATAGTAAAAAACGCTTTCAAAGCGTTTTCAGAGACAAAAGAACGAAATCTTTACAGCAAAAAAGCAATTCAACCGACTTACCAAGAAGTACAAAAAAACAAAGCTTCTCGTAGTGCAAAACTTAGAATTATTGAAAAACTTTAAAAACATTTCAAAGAACTCTTGAAAAAGTATTATCTTTTTGTACAAACTAATAGATAGTGTTTATATTAGTACCCAATAATGAAAACATTTGCTTTTTTACCTAGCAATTCACTAAAAAACTGATATGAAAGTGTTCTGATAAAATATAGAAATCAGGATGCTTTTATGGATTTGGTAAAAATATGATCATTAATTTTTGTTCTTCTTTTTTGTATGTTTGTTTATTTGCGTTATGTGAGTTTGTCTTCTACGCACTGATATTTTCTGAGAAAAGAAAACCAAAATTTAAATAATGTTTCGTTTCAACAGGAGATTTTCAAAACACAAATACTAGATCAAAGACAAAAAAATCGAGAAAAACTAAATTCTACAAAATATACAAAAAAAGAGGTTGTGACTGTTAATGCTCAGATAGTTACAATACCGGTAATGACAGAATTATCTATGAATTAATATTTCCCGCATTTTTTGGCGGGAATAAAAAATGTTTAAAATATAGATAAATACCTATAATTCTATACATCTATTTATTTTTTTATCCTGTCCAATGATTGATATTATTTTCAAAACTCTTTCGGATAAAAATCGTAGAAGAATTATTCAGCTTCTCAAGCAAAAAGAAATGACAGTTTCAGAGCTTCTTACTCATTTTGAAATTACTCAAGCATCACTTTCTCATCATCTTGATATTCTCAAAAGATCAAACTTGGTTATTGACGAAAGAAGGGGACAATTCGTTTTCTATTCTCTCAATCAAAGTGTTTTTGAAGAAACAATTAATCTGATTTTGAATTTATTGGTTTAATTAGTTCTTAGTATTTAGCACTTAGCATTTAGCTTCTAGAGCTTAATAATCCTAAGAGCTAAAGCGTAAGCGTTACTAAGAACGAAGTGTAACTAAGAGCTAAAGAAAAATTTCACATCCCATCAATCATTCATCTCCTATTTTTTCTATTTTCATCTCATTGAGATTATATTTTCCAATAGCTGTTCTTCTAAGCTGTGTCAAGATTCATCCGAGTCAAAATTCTTGACCAAGCCAATATCAAATAGATCTAATATAAGTTCCAGATCATACATGTAGATATAATTCCAATAAAGGAAAATTATAGGAAATAACTTTGCTTTCAAAAGTTTTCATTATCCTTTTTTCTGTCAAAACTTGTCCATTTCTAGCAAGTTCATACATCTTTTTTCAGTCAATTTTTTTTGCGCTAAACGGTGTCAATGGAAGCTCCTTTTCTGGGACGAGAGAAGATAATTTTTCCTCAATTTCCAATTGGCTTGGAGCAGCAATAAATTGTGTATTTTTTGTAATTCAATCTTTTGTAAATTCATATTTTTCGTGTTGTTTTCGATAGTCAACATCTCGTGTATCGCTCATTTGGGAAAAATCTATAATTGTTTCATATTTTTTATCCAATCATTGAATCTGAGTCAATAATTTGGTTCATTTACCCACTCATATTATCAAAAGTCCTGTTGCCAATGGATCCAATGTCCCACTATGTCATATTTTTTCTTTTGGAAAAGCTCTTTTGAGTCTGCGAATTACGTCATAGCTAGTTATTCATGTTGGTTTATCTATAGCAAGAAGCATAATCGTTTTTAAAAAATAAAACTATCCAAAAAAGCTTTTAATATCTATTTCCTTTTCTTTGGCTATACGAAGATAATTTTTGAGGAGTTCTGTGGTAGCATGTACATCAGAAAGGGCTCTGTGTGCGCGACTATTTGTTATTCCAAAATGTTCACATAAAATTCCTAAGTTTCTTTTTGTAAGCTCAGGAATAAGTTGTCTAGCTAATTTTCTTGTGCAAAGTTTTGGATTTTCAAAATAACATCAAGCGTGCTCATAACGTGCATAATTCAAAAATCATAAATCAAAAGAAATATTGTGAGCAACAAAAATATCTTCTCCCAAAAATGAAACAAAGTCGGGTAAAACATCTTTTATAACTGGAGCGCTTTCAACCATTTCATTGTCGATTCCGGTTAGTTTTGTGATAAAACTAGGTATATGTCTTTCTGGGTTTACCAATGTTTGAAATGTGTCTACAATGTTGTTTCAATCGAAACGAACCGCGGCAACTTCTGTTATTCCATGTTTATATGGGCTTAGTCATGTTGTTTCAAGGTCAATAACTACAAAATTCATAATTATTTTTTATTAAATATAAAGCCAAGCAAATATAATAAAAATATCAATAGATGCAACCAATTATAATATTGGTTATGTTTTTTTATAAAACAGACAAAAATCTGACTTTTTTTGTCACAAATTGTCTACTTATTCGTATATAGTAGTAGAAAGTTTATTATTAATCATATACATGAAACTCCAAGAATATTTTAATCAAAAAAAAGACCATTGATTGTCTGATATCCAAAAAATGGATGTCTATTATTCAGTCATGGATAAAAATATGAAAAAATCTTTTCAAAGAAAGAGATCTTTTTTGCATGTTAAGAGTTTTGTTTATACATCATTCTTGTTTTTCTTTTTGGTAGGGTTTTATGGAATGTATATTTTTCAATGACCAATATTAGAAGATGATGGTTATATGCTTAGTCGTTTAGCAGACACAAATGTTGTACAAGCTGATTTTATAGCAAAGATTGTGGATTTTAATGGTAGCTTCAATATAGAACAATGAGGAAAAATTATTCAAACTAGCAATATAAAAGATTGAGATATTGTTACTCTCAAACAAAATTCTCAAATTGTTTTTCATATAGATGATAATACAAAAGCAAAAATAGTTGGTCCTGCGAAATTTGTGATAAACAAAAAAGCTGATCTTTCTTACAAAGTAGCTTTATTATATGGGGAATATGTAGAAATGTCTTCTTTGAAAAAAGAAAACAAACATATGATAGAACTAGCTATTGATGGTCTTTTAGTTGCCCAAGGAGAAAACAAAAAACCTTTAGATTTTCAATTAGTGAAACAAGGTAAAGGACACGTTATCAAAAATAATTGAGCAAAATTAGTTGTTACATCAGAAGACAATGAAACAAGCTTATCAAATAAACAAGTTTTGTCTGTTCAATGAAATGACATATCTTTATTTGATGATTTTGATAAGTTTGCTAAAGCTGTAAAAGAAAAAAGTTTAAGTCAGACCTTTACATTGTTGGATACGGTTAAAAATTCTATTGATCAAGAAACTGGTGTTTCACAAGAAA
>Ga0334900_1002098_pt1 | contig 18604 bp, 9 predicted proteins | sample GraSluR3_MG_2_FD_207231 | JGI IMG/M metagenome (GOLD analysis project Ga0334900, IMG submission 207231) | Sludge microbial communities from methane-producing bioreactor in Wageningen University, Netherlands - Granular Sludge_31_08-R3 | ecosystem: Engineered > Bioreactor > Anaerobic > Unclassified...
CGCCGCAGGCGCCGCGCCCAGCCACGATGGAGCAGGCTGCATTCGAGCAGCGCGAGGAAGCGCTCGGCGGCCTCGGGCTGGCCTTTGATGACGTAGATATACACCAGACGCTTGAGGATCTCGGGGCGGTTGCCGTAGAGTTCGAGGGCCTCGTGCGCCATCTGCTCCGATTCGTTGATCCGCCCGAGGTCGAAGAAGACCTCACTCGACTGCCGCGGGGTCAGGCCCGCCGTGGTGTCGATGTCTTCGAAGATGAGCGTCAACGAGGGCGTGTCGATCGCTTGGGGATAGGCGAACATGCGATCCAGCAGGCCTCCGCGGAAGTACAGGGCCCGATTGACGCAGTACATGAACCTCGGATCGCAAGCGCGCGGGTACGAAAGAGGAAGCTGCTCGGCCCGCGCGAGGACGTCGTCCCATCGCTGCCCATCGGAATGATGCTCCATTTCGAGCAGGCACCGCAGGGGCGAGTCGAACGCCGCCACGTCGGCGAGGACGACGATTAAGGGCATCGTTGCCAAGACGGCCAACCGCGCCTTCCAGCCGCCGCGGGCCGGTCCCCCGGCGCCGCCGGGCGGCCCGTCTCGCCCTCCCGCGTCGTCGGGACAAGACGCCGGCGAACGCCGCCGGCGAATGGCCGGCGCGATCGCGGCGAAGAGAGGAAACAGCAGCGCACCGGTGTAGATCGTCATGGCCTTGGGCGCGGAGGACGGGACGGCCAGCCAATGTTGTTCGTCGGGCAGGATCAATCCCCGGAACGCGCCGCCGAGGTCGCGATCCAGCGGCCACGCCGCCGCGCCGAAGGGAACCGCCACGGCGCAAAGCAGGCAGAGCGCGCCGAGCCGGTATTCGCGTTTGACTGCCAATTCGTACCAGCCGCACAGCAATGCGAAGATCAAGTAGAGCCCCGCGGCGGCGAAATAGACCACCCCCGACGCGATGACCAGCGCGGCAAGGCGCAGCGCAACGCGGCATCGGCCCAATCGAACATAGAGGTACGCAGACCCCAGAACGAGGCTCAACCCGACGCACGGCCGGACCGGATGGCAATACTGGCCCAGCACCATCAGGATGGGCACGGCCGGAAGCAAGAAGACGATCTCGCCGCCTGCGCCGGTCCCGGCCGCGATCAGCCCGCGCGTGGCGAGGCAAACCAGCGCGACCAGCGTCGTCACCACGAGCGCGCCGAGCCAGCCCCAGGCGAACAGAGGCGAGAGAAACGCCGAAACGTAGTCGACGACGCCCCCCGGCCGATCGACCAGGGCGTGGAAGAAATGGGAGTCGAACAAGAACACGCGAGGGTTCTGGAGATAAAACAGCTCCGGGCGGACGCGGAGCCACACGTAGAGGTAGAAGGCGGCAGCCAAGCCGATCGATCGTGCAACGACCGCGAGGCCCCGCCGCCGATTCCACGTTGCCCGCTGCATTGGCTTCACCCGGTTTCGCTGCCGCCGAGCCCGGCGGTTTGCACGACCGCCGGCCGACGGGGCATGGCGACCGTGCCTTTCGGCTACGGATCAACGTCTTTCTTTTCCGGTTTTCTGGCCGCCTTTTTTTTCGCGGCCTTCTTCCTGGCGGTTCTTTTCTTGGCCTTCTTGGCGGTCTTCTTTGGCCTGGCCTTCGTCTTCGCCGCGCGGCTCGGACCTCGCGCGGCGCGCTCGGCCAGCAGATCCAGGGCGCGCTCGAAGGTCAGATCGTCGGGCGTCAGTCCGCGCGGCAGGGAGGCGTTCGTGGCCCCATCGGTCACATAGGGGCCGTATCGGCCTTCGAGCAGTTGGACGGGCTGGGAAGTCACCGGCGAGGGGTCGAACACCTTGATCGGCTCCTTGCGCCGGGCCGCGCCGCGCCGTCCCTTGGGCTGAGCCAGCAATTCGACGGCCTGCGCGAGCGACACGTCCAACGGCGACACGTCGCCGGGCAGCGATCGGGTCTCGTCGCCGCACTTCACGTACGGACCGAAGCGGCCGTTGTGGGCCACCACGGGCTCGCCCGTCTCGGGATGATCGCCCAGGTGCCGGGGGAGGCTCAGCAGGCGCAGCGCGGTCTGGAGGTCGATTTCCTCGGGGGCCATCCCCTTCAGCAGCGAAGCGTTCTGTGGCTTTTCGCCGTCCTCGGCATCGCCCCGCTGCACGTAGGGCCCGAACCGCCCGACCTTGACGTAAACCGGCTTGCCCGTCTCGGGACAAACGCCCAGAGGCGTATCGCCCTGCTGGGCCTTGTCGAGCATTTCGAGGGCCTTTTCGCGGGTCAGCTCGTCGGGCGGAAAGTCCTCGGGCAGGCTGGCCCGGCGATCGCCGTGTTCGAGGAACGGCCCGTAGCGCCCCACGCGCACGTAGAGGTCGGGCTCGTCTCCGTTGTTCGATCTGCCAATGCGGATGCGGCTGATGTCGCGCGCGTCGATCTCGCCGACCTTGTTTTCGAGCTGCGTCTTGAGGCCTTCGTGCTCGTTCCCGAAGTAGAACCGCTTGAGATAATCGATCGACTGCATCTCGCCGCGGCTGATCGCGTCGAGGTCGTCCTCCATCTCGGCCGTAAAGCGGTAGTCGACCAGGTCGGGCAGATGGTCTTCGAGCATCTTCGTGACGGCGAAGGCCACCCAGGTGGGCACGAGCACGTTGCCTCGTTTGAAAACGTACTTGCGTGCCAGGATCGTGTCGATGATCGAGGCGTAGGTGCTGGGCCGCCCGATGCCTTCTTCCTCGAGCTTGCGCGTCAGGGCCGCCTCGCTGTAACGGTTGGGCGGCTGGGTCGTGTGCGCCTTCGACTCGAGGCCGAGACACTCGAGCGCCTCTCCGACCGAGACCGAGGGGAGCACGGCCTCCCGGTCGGCCAACTCGGCCTCGGGGTCGTCGGAGCCCTCGACGTAGACGCGAAGATAGCCGGGAAAATCGATCGTCCTGCCGCTCACCTGGAATACCGCGTCGTCGAGCTCGACCGAGATCGTGATGCGGTGCCCCCGGGCGTCGGCCATCTGGCTGGCGATCGTCCGCTTCCAGATCAGATCGAAGAGCCGGAACTCGTCGGGGCTGAGCGTCGCGCGAAGCGATTCGGGAAGGCGAAACGGGTGCCCCGCCGGACGGATGGCCTCGTGGGCCTCTTGCGCGTTCTTGACCTTCGTCGCGTAGGCGCGGGGCTTGTCGGGCAGGTACTCGGGCCCGTACTGCGAGCGGACCAGGTCGCGCGCCGCATCGACCGCCACCCCCGCGAGATTGGTCGAGTCGGTGCGCATATAGGTGATGTGCCCGGTCTCATAGAGACTCTGGGCGATCTGCATGGTGCGCTTGGCCGTCCATCCGAATTTGCGATTGGCCTCTTGCTGAAGGGTGCTTGTGGTGAACGGGGGATAGGGCCGGGTGGTGTACGGCTTGTCTTCCACCGTGCCGACGCGGCCCGTCCCTCGGCGCAGTCGCTCGAGCAACTGCGCGGCCTGGGCGCGGTCCAGGAGCAACAGGTTCGGATCCTTCAGCCGTCCGGTGTCGGAGGCGAAATCGCGGCTCGAGGGAATGCGGCGCCCGCCGACCGAGATGAGCGTGGCCTGAAAACGCTCTCCGCTCGGCTTGGCGAACTGGCCGATGAGGTCCCAATAGGTCGCGGCGACGAAGGCCATGCGCTGGCGTTCGCGCTCGACGATCAGCCGGACGGCCACGCTCTGGACCCGGCCGGCCGAAAGCTTCGGCCGCACCTTGCGCCACAGCAGGGGCGAGACCTCGTACCCGTACAGCCGATCGAGGATCCGCCGCGTCTCCTGGGCCCGCACCAGGGCTTCGTCGATCTGCCGCGGGGCAGCCAGCGCCTGAAGGATGGCCTCCTTGGTGATCTCATGAAAGACGAGCCGATGCACGGGCACCTTGGGTTGGAGCACCTGGCACAGGTGCCAACTGATGGCTTCCCCTTCGCGGTCTTCGTCGGTCGCGAGGTACAGGTCGCTGGCTCCCTTGAGAAGCTCTTTCAGCTTGCGAACCTGCTTGGCCTTCTCCCGAGGAACGATGTAGATCGGCTCAAACCCCTTGTTGACGTTGACCCCCAGGTAGGCCCAATCTTCGCCTTTGTACTGCTCGGGGATCTCTTTGGCGCCCTGCGGCAGGTCGCGGACATGCCCGATGCTCGCCTCGATCGCGTAGCCTCCCCCGAGAAAGCGTCCGATCGTTCGTGCCTTGGCGGGTGACTCGACGATGACGAAGGGAGTGCCGCCCTGGGAAGATGCTTTCTTGGCCATTCTGATGCGGGAGTTGGGAGATCGTGAGGAAAGTCGATTGCGTAGGTCGCGACGGCACGATGCCGACCGCCCGGCTCGCTCTGCGGTTCCGTCCGACGCCGCGCCGAATGCCGTGGGTTCCTTTCGGCCCGTGAGCCGACGCGACCAAGCATGGAATTGTAGGCCCTCACCGACTCGGCACAATCGGCCCTTTCGGGCCGGGGGCAAACGGCGCCGCGTCCGAAGCTTCCCCGCTACGGGGGAGGATCGAGCGCGGGCGGCGCGTCGCAACCCCTTTTTTGGGATTGCATTTGCGTCAATTCATTTTAGAATTGCCGGATTCTGGCCCGGCTCCAACGAGAAACCATTAACGCCCCGCCGGCCCGATTGTCAAGTCGAATTCGACCTTGGGAGCCCCCTCCAGAGAAGGGGTCTGTCGCTATGGCTAGTCCATTCAGGGTATTCCGAAAGAACCAGAAGGCCATGCTCGCCGTGCTGGGCGTCCTGGTGATGTTCGGTTTTGTGATCCTGCCCGTATTCATGCAGGGTATGGGATTTCAGACGTACAAGAATCCCCCCGTCGTTACCACGAAGCAGTACGGCGATCTGAAGCAGTCGAGCCTCATCAGCCTGCGACAGCAGCGACAGATTGTCATCCAGTTCTTTCAGCGCCTGGGCGCGGCCGTGGTTCAGGCGGGTGGGGATTCTTACCCCATTGAGGCCATGCAACGGGCCGTCATGCGAGGCGACTTGGCCTATGCGACCAGCGACGAGGCCCTGGTCGAAACCTGGCTGCTCGCGCAACATGCGACCGAACTGGGGCTGGTGATCGACGATCAGGGAATCAACGCTCTGCTCAGCGAGTTGATGCAAGACCGCGTCAGCCCCGAAACCATTTCGGAGATCCTCGGGCAGATGCGGCTGGGCGTCAACCAGTTGTTTGCCGCGCTCGAGCAGGAACTGCTCGCCATCCGGTTGCGCGAGTTGTTCTCGGTAAGTCTCGGGGGGGCGACGCCCGCTCAACGATGGGACTATTTTCAGCGGCTCCGACGCGAAGTGTCGATCGAGTCGTTTCCGGTCAGGGTCGCCGATTTCGTCGACAAGATTCCCGACCCCGATGAGTCGACGATTCGCGGGTTCTTCGCGCAACATAAGCTGGAATTCTACGACCCCTGGTCGCCCGAGCCCGGTTTCCGCGAGCCGAAGAAAGCGGCCTTCGAATACCTGAAAGCCGACTACGCCACGTTTGTCGACCGCGTGACCGTGACCGACGAGGAGATCGAGCAAGAGTACGAGAAGAACAAGGACCGCCTCTACCAGCAGGAGCAGCTTCCGTCGCTTGAGGGGCCTGTTCTTCCCGAAGAAGAGGCCATGCCGGCCGAGGAATCCAAACCTGAACCGGCCGAGGAATCCAAACCTGAACCGGCCGAGGAATCCAAGCCTGAACCGGCCGAGGAATCCAAGTCTGAACCGGCCGAGGAATCCAAGTCTGAACCGGCCGAGGAATCCAAGCCTGAGCCGGCCGAGGAATCCAAGCCTGAACCGGCCGAGGAATCCAAGCCTGAACCGGCCGAGGAATCCAAGCCCGAACCGGCCGAGGAGACCAAGCCTGAGCCGGCCGAGGAATCCAAGCCTGAACCGGCCGAGGAATCCAAGTCTGAACCGGCCGAGGAGACCAAGCCTGAGCCGGCCGAGGCGACCAAGCCCGAACCGGAGAGAAGCCCTGAGTCGGCTGAACCGGTTCCTGAGGCGCCGAAGCCGGCCGACACCACAGCTCCCACGATGGGTTCGCCGTTTCGCTTGGTTTCGTTCGCCGAAGAGCAGGCGTCGGGCGAGGCGGTCGCGGGTCGGGAACGGCCCGGTACGGCCGAAGCAGCGTCGCCGCCCGACGCACCCTCGGGCGACGAGCGGGCGGGTGACGTGGCGGAGGAGTCCCAGCAGGGCGAGGAGGCTGCCGCGGAGACTGCCGCGCCGGCGCAGAACGCGTCGACCGATGCGGGAGACGATGTGCCCTCGCCACAATATGTGCCACTGGAGAAGGTCAGAGACGAGATCCGCCGGCGCTTGGCCCGCGCCAAGGCCCCCGAGCAGATGCAGAAGCTGCTGAACGACCTTCAGGCCGCGATCGCCAGGTACCGGGAAGACTTGATCCGGCACAAGGTGGAGGAGGACTTGCAGAAAGGGCAAGCGTTGCCCCCGCCCGAGAAGCCCGACTTGCGCAAGCTTGCCGACGAGCACGGGCTGGTCTACGAGAACCCGGGGATGGTCTCGGCCTTGGCGGCGCAGCAATTGGACATCGGCAAGTCGACGGTGGGCGAGGCCTCGTTCGTGACCGTCCTGTTCGAGCGCCTGCCGACGCACCGCCCGGCGATCTCCCAGGATCACGAGAACAATCTCTACCTGTTCTGGAAGCTCGAGGAGGTGGACGAGCGGGTGCCGGAACTGGACGAGCCGGAGGTCCGCGAGCGCGTGGTTCGCGCGTGGAAGATGGTCCAGGCGCGCACGCTAGCCGAGCAGGAGGCCGAGCGCCTGGCCGCGAAGGCCCGCGAGGCCGGCCAAGCGCTCCGCGCGGTGTTTCCCGATCGGGCCGAGGCGGCCGAGATCGTCGAGTCCGATCCGTTCTCCTGGCTCACCTACGGGGGAATCCATCCGCTGATGGCCCAAGGCCGGCCCCCGCGAATCAGCGAGGTCCGGGGAGTCACGATGCCGGGCGACGATTTCATGCAGGCCGTGTTCGGGCTCGACGTGGGCGGAGTGGGAGTCGCGCCGAACGCGCCGAAATCGGAATACTACGTGGTTCGGCTCATCGAGAGCAATCCGGCGCCGGAGGCCCTGTGGGCGATGTTCGTTTCGGAGCACTACTTCGTCTACATGGGGGCCGCCATCGCCGATCAGGGGTCGCTCTACGAAGCGTGGTTGGACGGGATCAAGTCGGCGTCGGGCTTTGCCTGGGACCCGCAGTGGCAGCGGCAGTAGACCCCGGCGCCTCGAACGGCGATTTGCCGGATGGCCTCGGGAAAAAGCCAGTCGTAGCAGAGCGCCACGCCCAGCTTGCCGATCTCGGTGTCGACTAGGGGAAACGGGTCGTCCCCGGCGTCGGGCAGATCGTGCGGGCTGGCGCTGAGCTCCCAAAGAATCCAGGGGTTCACCTTCCGGTACTTCGACAACACGCCCCCCGGCCCCACGAGGCACGTCGTGTTGAACACCGCGATGGCGGCTCACATCAGCCACTTGATCAAGACGAAGCCGCCGACCAGCAGGACGACGAAAACGGCCGTGGCCAACTCGAAGTACTTCTCGATCAGCTCCTTGACGCCCGGGCCGAACAGGTAGATGCAGGCGGCCACGGCGAAGAACCGCGCCGAACGCCCCAGCACCGAGGCCACCAGCAGCACGGGCAGGCCGATGCCGAATACGCCGGCGCTGATCGTGAACACCTTGTAGGGAAGAGGCGTGAACGCCGCAACGGCGATCGCCATGAATCCGTACCGACCGTAGAGCCCGCGCACGTGCTCGAAATTCTCAGGAGTGAACCCCATCCAGCCGAGGTGCGCCATGACGAAATCGCCCACGGTCGCCCACAAGGCGTAGCCGATGTACCACCCGAACACGGCACCGAGCACCGAGGCCGTCACGCTGACGGCCGCGTAGTAGAACGACCGTTTCGGCTTGGAGACCGACAGGGCGATCTGCAGCACGTCGGGGGGGATGGGAAAGAACGAGCTCTCGGCGAAGGAGAGAACGAACAGGGCGGGCGTGCCGTAGGGCGAGTCGGCCCAGTGGAGCACCCAGAGATACAGCGATCGGACGATCCCCCGCCGCGGTGTGCCCGTCGCGGAAACGGCGGCTTCGGATGATCGGCCCATGCGAGCGCTCCAGGAGATGACGATCGGGAAGACAGTCAATCATACCTCTGCGGAGGGCTTTCGCAAGGCGCGCCTCGATTCGCGTCAGAGAGCGGCCATCCGTAACCGAATCCGAATCGTGCCCAAGAAACGGACAAGCGGCCTCCCCGCCGAAGCAGGGGGCCGCTTGTCTTTGTGCTCGAAACCTGGATGCGTCGCTCGCCGTCGAGCACGCTTTTCCAGAGACCGCGACTAGCAGCCGCAGCCCGCGGGCTCGCAGCAAACCGGGGCGCAGCAGCGGCGGGCTCGCAGGCGCTCGAGCAGACCGCATCGCGGCGGGCAGCACGGATCGCAGCAAGCCGGCTCGCAAGCGGCCGGCTCGCAAGCGGCGGGCTCGCAAGCCGCCGGCTCGCAAGCGGCGGGCTCGCAGCAGGCCGGTTCGCAGCAAACCGGGGCGCAGCAGGAGGCCATGCGGGCGCGAAGCCGGGCGAACAGGCCGCATCGCGGCGGGCAGCAGGGATCGCAGCACGGGTCGCAGCAGGCCGGCTCGCAAGCCGCCGGCTCGCAACAGGCGGGCGCACAGGCGGCGCGCCTGCCGAACAGGCCGGCGTCGGCACTGGTCGCGCTGAGGACGATCACCGCACCCATGACGATCACCGGGAGAAGGATACGTCGGTTCATGGGAGACTCTCTCCTTGTTGGGAAGAACCTGGTAAACGTTGCGTAACGGGGGAGTGGCAAAAACAGGGTAGGGAGGTGTTCCGTTGCCAATCTAGCTGACTTTATCGACGGACCATCATCCGCTTCTTCGCTAAACGGCCCATTTTCTCCAAACCAAATCGTTCCGACGGTTCCGTTGTAACGACCAGGTCGTCGGACGAGGTATCTGCCGTTCTTGACGATCCGACCGACCAGACGGATCGCCCCGACTTAAGGGGGGGACATTGGTCGAATGGGGCCCTGAGACTCGTTGCGAGCCGTCCGGCGAGCGGTGACCTGACCTGACTCGCGAGTTCGGGGTACACTTAGATGTTTGTTGCCAAGGTCCCCCGACCCTCGAGGAGCATGCTGGCGCGATGGAGATGGAGAAACTGGTCGCTCTGTGCAAACGAAGAGGTTTTCTCTTCCAGTCGAGCGAGATCTACGGCGGGCTGAACGGGTTCTGGGACTACGGGCCCTTGGGCGTCGAGCTGAAGCGGAACATCCGCGAGGCCTGGTGGCGCGACATGGTGTCGGGGCATAACGAACTCGAAGTATCTCCCGGTGCGCCTTCGACGTACGAGATGACCGGCGTCGACTGCACGATCGTCATGCACCCCCAGGTCTGGAAGTGCTCGGGCCACTACGACCTGTTCCACGACGCGATGGTCGACTGCCGCGAGTCGAAGCGCCGCTACCGGCACGACCAGGTGCAGGGCCGCTGGGTCGAGGCCAAGGGCGAGCGCATCTTCGTGGCCACCGAGGCGGTGGGCGAGCAGGCGCTCGAAGACATGCAGCACAAGGCCCTGAAGTTCTTCAACCTCCGCGCGAAACACGCCGACGAGTTGAGTTGGCAAAGCGATCTCGTGTCGCTGACCACGGTCGACGATTTCGCCCGCGTGCTGGGGCCCGACGCCAAACAGTTGGGCACGCTGACCGAGCCCCGCGAATTCAATCTGATGTTCAAGACGTACATCGGGGCGTTGGGGGGCGAAGAGAGCGCGGCCTTCCTCCGCCCCGAGACGGCCCAGGGCATTTTTGTGAACTTCAAGAACGTGGTCGACAGCACTCGGGTTCGGGTGCCTTTCGGCATCGCCCAGATCGGCAAGAGCTTTCGCAACGAGATCACGCCGCGGAACTTCACGTTCCGCTCGCGCGAGTTCGAGCAGATGGAGATCGAGTTCTTTTGCCACCCGAGCACGTCGCCCGCCTGGTACCGGTACTGGCGCGACCGCCGCTACCGGTGGTACGTCGACCTGGGGCTGGCCGGCGACCGGCTCCGCCTGCGCGATCACGATCCCGAGGAGCTGAGCCACTATTCGTGCGGCACGGCCGACATCGAGTACGCCTTTCCGTTCCTGGCCGAAGGCGATTTTGGCGAGCTGGAGGGCGTGGCCCACCGCGGCGACTTCGATCTTCGCAGCCACATGGAGGGCAAGCTCGTGCGCGAAGGCGACGACTTCGTCGTCGAGAAGGACGCCAGCGGGCAACCCAGGTACCGCGGCAGCGGCAAGGACCTGAGCTACTTCGACGACCAGACCAAGGAGCGGTTCGTGCCGCACGTCATCGAGCCGTCGGCGGGCGCCGATCGGGCGGCCCTGGCGTTTCTTTGCGAGGCGTACCGCGAAGACGAGGTGCCCGACGAAAAGGGGAATCCCACGCCGCGGGTGTTCATGCAGTTTCATCCGCGCCTGGCCCCGATCAAGGTGGCGGTCTTTCCCCTGGTCAAGAAGGACGGCATGCCCGAGGTCGCCCGCGAAATCTACGGCGCGCTGAAGCCGCACCTGACCGCGTTCTACGACGAAAAAGGGGCGGTGGGCCGCCGCTATCGGCGTCAGGATGAGGTGGGCACCCCCTTCTGCATCACGGTCGACGGCCAGACCCTGACCGACGGCACGGTGACCGTCCGCGACCGCGACACGCTCGAGCAGTGGCGCGTCAAGAAGGAAGACTGCCTCGACGAGCTCAAGGCGCGGCTTCAGACCTGAGGCGCCGGCCCGGCTTGCCCGGGGGTGGCCGTCCTGCCACAATCGAGTCCGACGAATTGGGTTCCTTTCCCACCGGGTCGAACCGACGGCAGGATCCACGATGCAACGAACCGATGCGCCCCTCGCCTGCTTTGCGACATTCGCGCGGACCCTGCTGGCCGCGACCGTCTGGTCCGCGGCCGCGCCGGCCGGCGCCGGCGATCTCGACGCCCTGGCCAGGCCGCACCCGGGGCGAAGCATGCGCGCGACTTCGACCGCGGTCGACGAAAACGGCGACTACGCGCACAGCAACCACGACAACTCGCGGGTTGCCCCCGGCGCGACCAAGGTCGTGCTCGACGCCGAGGGGCCGGGCATGATCACCCACATGTGGTTCACCTTCCTGGGCCCCGAGCCGCACCCGTGGGCCAAGGAGGGATCGGCCAACCACCAGGAGATGCTGCTGCGGATCTTCTACGACGGCCGCGAGCGCCCCGGCGTCGAGGCCCCGTTGGGCGATTTCTTCGCCAACGCCTTCGGCAAGCGGAGCGAGGTCATCAGCGTGCCCGTCGTCGTCGAAGACGCCGATTCGTACAACGGTTTCTGGCGCATGCCGTTCCGCAAGTCGGTCCGGATCGAGGTGGTCAACCAGAGCGACAAGAGCATCAACCTGCTCTACTACAACGTCGACTGGATCCAGCTCGACTCGCTGGCCGACGACGTGCCCTACTTCTACGCCCAGTACCGGCAGGAATACCCGGTCGAGCAGGGCACCGACTACCTCATCCTCGAAACCGAGGGCCGGGGGCACTACGTGGGCACGGTGCTGTCGGTGCGCACGCGCAGCCCCTCGTGGTTCGGCGAGGGCGACGAGAAGATCTACATCGACGGCGAGGAAAAAGCCTCGATCTGGGGCACGGGCACCGAAGACTATTTCCTGTCGGCCTGGGGCCTGAAGACGACCAGCACGCCCTACTTCGGCACGCCCTACTTCGACCAGTGGGGCATCGTGGGTGGGCACACCAGCGCCTACCGCTGGCACATCCACGACCCGATCGTCTTCCAGAAGTCGATCAAGGTGACCATCGAGCACTGGGGATGGATCTCGTCGGACGAGAACCCCGACGGCAAGGTTCACAGTTGGAACCAGCGCCAAGACGACTACTCGAGCGTGGCCTTCTGGTACCAGGCGGGCGAGCCCACGTTCGCGGCCCGAGCACCCCACGCCAAGGAGCGGACGCTGCCGAACCTCGACCTGATCTTCCCGGCGTCGCCCTACGCCCGCCCCGAGCACCACGGGGCCGGCACGGCCCGGGTGCAGACAAATCTGGGGTTCTTCTCCGAGGGCCAACTCTTCTACCGGCCCGAGCAGGCCGAGGGGGCTTGGGTCGAGATTCCCTTCACCGTCGACGTGAAGGAGCCCCGGCGGCTCGTCATCCGGGGCACGCGGGCCGGCGACTACGGGCGCTACCAGGCGTTGTTGAACGGGGTGAAGATCGGCGCACCCCTCGACCTCTTCCACGAGGGCGTGTCAGAGTGGGAATGGCACCTGCTGGATTTCTGGCCCGAGCCGGGCGAGTACGCGCTGCGCCTGGAATGCGTCGGCAAGAACCCCAAGTCGACCGGCCACTTCCTGGGCATCGAATCGGTACGCCTGCGCGAGCGCCGCCCCCGGGTGAAACAGTGGGCCCACGATCGCGACAACGACTGGCAAAGCGATCCGATTTTGCACCGTTAGGGTCTTTGTCGGCAAACTTCGCGCGCCGGCGCACCTCTTGTGGGGCACGTTTCCAATGTGCCTTCGGGTGGTAGGCACGTGAAAAACGTGCCCCACGTCAGGGCCCAATCGAAGGTTGCCACGCGCGCGGCGGCGGGTTACGCTGGAGAGAGGTGTCCCCGGCGTCCCGCCTTTCTCCCGCCATGAAAGCGAATCGTATGCGACCCAGCTTGCTCCGAGCGTCGATGGGCTTGTTGTTTGTGGTGTTTCCGGCAGTCGTCGCGGCGGAGAGCCGCGGCGCCGAAACGGGGCTGGATCGGTACGTGGCCCGGGCCGATCCCGCCTATCGTTGGGAACTGGCGCAGACCGTGCCGGGGCCCGGATTCACGACCTACGTGATCGACATGGTTTCGCAGAACTGGCGGACGACCGATGAGGTCGACCGCACCGAGTGGCGACACTGGCTGGTCGTGGTCAAGCCCGACGAGGTCCGCTTCCGCACGGGCATGCTTTTCATCGGGGGCGGCAGGAACGGGCGGCCCGCGCCCGAGCGGCCTGACGACAAAGTCGTTGCCCTGGCCGCGCGGACCGGGTCGGTCGTGGCCGAGCTGCGCATGGTTCCCAACCAGCCGCTCGTGTTCGGCGGCGACGGCGTCGCCCGATTCGAAGACGACCTGATCGCGTACGCCTGGGATAAGTATCTCACGACGGGCGACGAGACCTGGGTGCCGCGGTTACCGATGGTCAAAAGCGCGGTGCGGGCGATGGATACGATCCAGGCGTTCCTGGGCGGCAGCGACGGCGGCGGCGTGAAGATCGACCAGTTCGTCGTCGCCGGCGGATCGAAGCGCGGTTGGACCACCTGGCTGACCGGGGCGGTCGACCGCCGCGTGACGGCGATCGTGCCCATCGTGATCGACGTGCTGAACGTGCGCCCGTCGATGCACCACCATTTCGCCGCCTATGGGTTCTGGGCCCCGGCCATCGGCGACTACGTGCATCACAAGATCCCCGAGCGGTTCGACACGCCCGAATTCGACGCCTTGATGCGCGTGGCCGATCCTTACGCGTACCGCGACCGCCTCACGATGCCGAAGTACGTGGTCAACGCCTCGGGCGACCAGTTCTTCCTGCCCGACTCGTGGCAGTTCTACTTCGGCGATCTCTTGGGTGAAAAGCACCTTCGCTACGTTCCCAACGCCGATCACTCGCTGGGCGACTCGAACGCCCTCGAAGGCATTCTGGCGTTCTACCGGGCGATCTTGACCGGCGCGCCTCGGCCCGAGTTCGAGTGGAGCGCCGAGCCCGGCGGCGCGATCCGCGTGAAAACCCGCGACAAGCCCAAGGCCGCCCTGCTGTGGCAGGCCACGTCGCCCGATGCCCGCGACTTTCGCGTCGAGTCGATCGGCCGGGCCTACCGGCAGTCGTTGTTGACCGAGCGCCGCCCGGGCGAGTACATTGCGCGGGTCGACAGGCCCGAGCGAGGTTGGACGGCGTTCTTCGTCGAGCTGGTCTTCGAGGGCCCCGGGCCCGAGCCGTTCCGGTTTTCGACCGGCGTGCAAGTGGTTCCCGACGTGCTTCCGTTCGTCGACCGGGCCCCGCAATCCGCAGGAATAAGCCAATGATCCGAACACGCTCCGCCATGGGCGCGTTGATCCTCTGGACTGGCATAAGCTGCCTGGCCCGCGGAACTACCGTGTCGGCGGCCGGCGCCCCGGCCGGCACGGCGCCGACCCATTCGTTTTTCGCGCTCTGCCACGATACGCACGACGCGAAACGCCGCACCCTCGAACAGCAGGCCGCACTGCTGGCCGAGTTGGGCTACGACGGCGCGGGGCACCTGTGGCTCGATCACGTAACCGAGCGGCTCGAAACGCTCGACCGCCACGGCCTGCGCCTGTTCCAGATCTACGTGCGCGTGTCGCTCGATCCGTCCAAGCCGAAGTACGACCCGCGCCTGGCCGACATCCTGCCGAAGCTGAAGGGGCGCGACGTGGTGCTCGGCGTGTTGATCACGGGAATGCCGCCGTCGAGCCCGGAGGGCGATTCCCGGGCGGTCGCGATCCTGCGCGAGATGGCCGACCTGGCCGAGCCGGCGGGAGTCCGGCTGGCCATCTACCCGCACCATCGCGACTGGACCGAACGAGTCGCCGACGCCGTGCGCGTCGCGCGCAAGGTGGACCGCACGAACGTGGGCGTGATGTTCAATCTGTGCCACTGGCTTCGGGCGGAGAAGGGGCGCGATCCGAGGCCCGCGCTCGAGTCGGCCATGCCCCATCTGTTCGTGGTCACGATCAACGGCGCCGACGGCGAAGGCGAGTGGGATCGGCTCATCCAGCCGCTGGGCTCGGGATCGTTCGACGTTTGCGGGCTGCTGGCCACGCTCGGCGAGTTGGGATACACCGGTCCGATCGGGCTGCAGTGCTACGGCATCGCCGGCGACGTGCGCGACACCCTCGAGCGCTCGATGAAAGCATGGCGCGAATACTCAGCCACGTTCGCCCGATCCCGCCGCTGACCTCAATGCCCCTCGCTCTTTCGTTCGTCCTTCATCGTTCGTCCTTCCTCGTTCATCCTTCCCTCGCCCTCTGCCAGGCGGCGACGCCCTGCTCGATGCTTCTCAGCTCGCCGAGAAACTCGCCCGTGATCTCCTCGGCGGGCAGGAAGATCGTGTTCGACCCGGCGATGGGCTCGGGCGGGACCCAGATCGTGCTTTTCAGCGGCTTGTAGCTGAAGGCGAGTTCGGGCACGTCGTCGCCGAGGGGGTAGTGCATGGCCGCCCAGCCGCCGTGGGGGAGCTGGTTGTCGAGAAAGGTGAACACCGCGACCCGCTCGGCGACCCGGTAGGTTCTTTCGACGAGCGCCTCGTCGCCCAGGCCGTGCTCGACGAGCACGCGCAGCAGTTCGCCGGCGCCCCATCCCACCTTGCATTTCGAGGGCCAGAGATAGGTGTCCAGGGGCATGGCCGCCTCGAAGTCGAGCAGGGTCAGGGCGGCGTCGAGATAGGCCGAGGCCCGCTCCTCGTCGCCGTCCCAGTCGCTTCGCATGGCGTCGTAGAGCACGGCCAGATACGCCATGGCCGTGCCCACGTGCCAGAACTCCTGCTTGGGGGCCTCAGTATCGACGACCTTGCCGATCCGCTCGCCGGGACCCACGTCGGTGATCAGGTGGCCCGCCGGGGTCATTTGGGTATAGAGCAGTCCGTCGGCCAGGTAGGGCCGATTCGCGTCGACCCAGGCCTTGACCCAATCGCCCGCCTTGAGGGCCTGCTCGCGCATTCCCAGGGCGATCATCAGGTGCCCGAAAAAGGTCGTGTTGAGGCTGCCGAGGATGGGCTGCTCCTCGATCCGGGCCGGGTCGTCGCCCACGTAGTTGAACACGCCGCCGGTGGGCGCGTGCTGGTACTGCACGATGCGGTCGACGACGCCGGGCCGCTCGATCACGGGATGGCCGATCCAGGCGGCCACCTTGCCGAAGGTGGCCGCGCGATACACGCGCTGCGCGTCTTTGTACTCGGGCGGCTCGCCGGCGAGGTAGAAATCGCCGTTGTCGCGCAGGGCCTCGCGGTCGATCCAATCGAGCAGGCGGGCGATGAGGTCGTGATCGACGCCCGCGGCATACATGCCCCACGACGCCTTGTGCACGTAACTGAGGCAGGGCTCGCCGAGGATGGGTCCGTTCGGCGCGACGCGGCTCTCGAGATACCGGCCGCCCTGGGCCAGCGCGATGCACATCGCGCCCGACAGGTGCTCGGGATGGGTGATTCGCCAGTCCATGGAAGATCCTCGCCTTTCCGATTCGATCGCTTCGGGCTGGGTTCCCTGGACTTTAGCGGCCGGGATGGCCGATGGCAACGGGTAACGAGAAAGAGGAGGCCGATCGAAGCGCGCATCCGAAGACGCGGATCGGCTCCCGAGATACCGCGAACCGCGCAGGCCGCTCCGATTGGCGGAACTCGCGAACGCCTCGGCCTCGTCTCGCCGCGGCGGGGAGAAAGCCGCTACCGACCCCGGCTGCCCCGACCGCCAAAGCTGCTGCCGGGGGGGCCGCCTCCGAACCCGCCCATCGACCGCATCATCTCGAAACGCTGCCGCATCGCGTTGGGATCAAAGGACGGACGGCTCGATTGCGTGCTCGAGGTCCGGGTCGAGCCGGTGCTCGAACGGCTCGACGTGCTGCCGAAGGTGATGCTGTCGCCCACCAAGGCCGAGAGGGCCTTTTGCACGGCCTCGGTGTTCGTCTTCTTCAGCGGCACGGTCACGACGCTGTAGCGGGTCGATTCGAGGGCCAGCTCGTCGAGCTGTTCGACGAGCTCCTTGACTTCCTGATAGAGCGTGTCGGGGGCGTACACGACGAGCGAATTGGTGCGCCCGTCGACGCCGATCGACATCTTCTGCGTATTGTCGACCGCCTGCTGGGAGCCTCCACGCCCCCCTCGGCCGCCGCCGCGGAGGGCTTCCATGATCTCCTGGGGCGAGGGGCCCCGCTGATTGCGGCCGCTGCTGACCATCCGCTCCTGAAAGACTTCCCGCACGACCTCGGCGACCTCCGTGGCCGAGGTGTTGTAAACGGGGATCATTCTGGGCTTCGACTGGGCGAGCACGTCTTCGGGGCTTTCCCTCTGGTCGATGATCTTCAGCAGTTGCTCGATCAGGACGAGGTCGGCGGCGTTCGCCTGGACGATCAGGGCATTGAGCCGCTCGTCGGGGGTGATTCGGATCGAGCCGGAGGGCGTGATCGTCCCCTCGGTCCCGGCGAGCCCCAGAAGGGAGCTGACCATTTCGCCGGCCGGGCCGAAGGCGGCCGAGGCCATGTCGCCGGCCAGGGAGCCGCGCGAGGCGCCGGTGGCGGAAACCGTGCCGCCTCCCAGGATCTGGTCGAGTATCTGGGCGGCGGCCGCCGCCTTCGAGTGGATGAGGTAAAAGACGGTCACGTCCGGCGTGCCGGCCATGTCGCTGCCGGCCAGCGTGGTCAGAAGCTGTTCGAAGTCGTTGAGGGCCTCGAGGTCTTCCGAGGCGATCATGATGCCGCCGGGCCCGACCGCCACGATGATGGGCGCCGGCTCGCGCGCTTCCCGGGCCGCGTCGGAGGGGCTCGGCTCGGGCTGGGTTTCGATCGTCTCGGCCGCGAACAGGAACCGAGGCCGGGCCCGATCGGAGCGGGCTTCGGAGTTCCCTCCGGCCTCGGCCTTCGACGCGGCCGGCGGGGCCCGCCGGTCGGCAGCATCGTCGCGCGGCTCCTGAGGCGGGTTCGGGTCGACTCGATTCGGGGAAACAACGCCGGGGGCCCCCGAGTCGACGGGCGGCGCGCGGCGTGTTCTCTCGCCGGAAGGGGGCGGAGCGGGTTTCGTCGCGTCGTCTCCGACGCGCAGCGTCGGGATGACCGCCGAAGGCGTGACCACGCGAATCCGGTTGCGGTGCATGGCGGGCCAGATCTCCTGGAGCCGCTCCAAGGCGGAATCGGCGGCCCGGCCGCTCAGGGGCAACATGCGGACGTTCCCACCCATGCCGATGCCCCCGGCCCCGTAGGCCCCCGACTCGCTCTCGCCCATCTTCTCCAGCCACGCGCGGATCTGGGCGATTTGCGTCGGGGTGCCGCGAACCAGAAGCCGTCGCGTGGACAGGTCGGCGTCGATTTTCAGGCTCGACCCCGCCTCACCCGCCCCAAACATGCTCTTGATCGCCACCACGGCCACCTGGGGATCGAGCGTTCGCAAGGGGATCACGTCGAACTGGGTGGCGTCGTTCTGCAACTGCGCGAGCGTCGCTCGAATCGTGGCTTGATCTTGGGGGGTGGCCAGAGCGATGAGGTTGCCCGTCTTCTCGTCGATCGACAGCCGAGCCCCGGCCTGGCCGGCCAGCAGCGTTTGCATCACCTTGAGCACGGCCTGAGGGTCGCACGGAACCGTGTTGTAGACCTCGATTTGCAGCGAGGCATCGGGTCCGCCACCGGCAACGCCGGTCGCGCTCGGGCTGACGAGCGTCTCGACGATCTTGCCCACCTGGTCCAGCCTGCTCGGCTTGCCCACGGCGATCAGGCGCATGCCCACGGGGTCGAGGGCAAGACGCAGCGAGCCGTCGGGAGTGGCGTTCTCCCCGGCGCCCAGCCCCATCAATTGCCTGAGCACCACGAGCACGTCCTCGGCCGTCGCGAAGTCCATGTCGAAGGTGCGCATCTGCTC
>Ga0334900_1002099_pt1 | contig 18603 bp, 10 predicted proteins | sample GraSluR3_MG_2_FD_207231 | JGI IMG/M metagenome (GOLD analysis project Ga0334900, IMG submission 207231) | Sludge microbial communities from methane-producing bioreactor in Wageningen University, Netherlands - Granular Sludge_31_08-R3 | ecosystem: Engineered > Bioreactor > Anaerobic >...
AAAAGGATATCGCAGAGGCCTTTGACGAGGGATACCAGAAGGCTCTTGATGCTTTGGAATCTTTCGAAGCGGAATACGCAAGAAAGATGGCAGACCTGCTTGAGCTGCTGAAAAATAATCTGAGCGATGTATTCCCAAAGGTTCAGACCGCAGAATACGAAAAGCTCGTGGCGCAGCTTGAAACTGTCATTACAGAGAATGAGCAGCTGATAGCAAAGAAACGGACTACACCGGGTGAGGCCGTGACGCTCAAAGATACAGATACCATTCTCTCTGATATTGATACAGCCATAGCGGGTATCAATGAACTGATTCAGGAGAATAACGACATCGTAGCTACCAAGCCGGATAAGCAGCTCGAATGCTTCAATATGGTATGGGAGGAAATCGCATTTATCCTGAAGGATAAAGTGGTGGCCTATACAAAGAGCAAGGGCGATATCGAGGCTGAAGCTAAGAGACTGGACGGAGATGTCAAAAAGCTGCAGGAGAAATATAAAGCCCTGTCGGCTGAAATTAATAAACTCAATGCCAGCGTGATCAACACGGCGACTACGGTGGAAAGTATCAATGCCCACCTAAAGGATTCTGGATTTGAAGGATTCCGGCTCCGCGAAAAGGAAGGCGTCAAAGGTACTTACGAGGTTATCCGGGAGGATGGCAAGGTTGCGGAAAAGCTCAGCGAGGGTGAGCGTAACTTCATTGCTTTCCTGTACTTTTACCACTTGGTGCGCGGCAGCCAGACCGAGACGGACTCCGGCAAGGATAAGATTGTGGTCATAGATGATCCTGTTTCCAGTATGGACTCCAGTGCGCTCTTTATCGTCAGTGCGCTGGTGCGTGAAATGTTGGGTGTATGCAGCAATAACGTCCGACTGGAAGACCACGAATATAAAGGAAAGTATATTCAGCAGATTTTCATCCTGACGCACAATGCCTTCTTTCACAGGGAGATCACATACAATCAGGTTAGCCATTATCGGTATGTTTCGTTCTTTAAGGTAAGCAAGAAGAATAACATCTCGACTGTAGAGAAATGCGTCATTGAGGCCACAAAGGTCTCCGAGAAGGATAGGAACTTCAATCCGGTTCAGAATTCCTATGCGGCTCTCTGGCGGGAATATGAAAAGCTGGATGCACCGATTCCACTCATGAACGTGATCCGGAGAATCCTTGAATACTACTTCCTGCAGCTATGTGGCTTTGATAGTAGTTTTCTTAGCAGCACAGTGCTCAGTGCGATAAAGAAACAGATCATGGACGAGGCCGCCGGTGGCGTTCCGGATTACACGAAATACCATCTCGCGCAGGCCATGCTCTCGTATATAAACAGGTCGGATGCTTTTAACGACGGACTCCACTTCGTAGATGAGAGCATTGATTGTGACCAATACAGAAGCGTGTTCTATTCTATCTTTGAGGTGATGAATCAAGGACAGCACTTCAAGCACATGATGGAGGAGGCAGAATAGAACATGAAAATAATGAAAATCATAGAGGAGGCTAAAGATGGGTAAAGTTATCAATCGCGTCTCCTTCGCAAGTGCCCAGCGCAGTGGCCTCCTGAAGCCAATCATCTATTGTGGCGATTTTGCTGACACAGGACAAGATGCAGAATCAATCAATATAGAGCTGGCAAAAGAACTGGAGGCGCTAAGGCCAAAGCGAAGAACGATGCAACTGGAAGCGTGTTTTAATCGCGTGTTGGATGGCTTGCCGGATAATGTTGTGATAAAGGATTTTGATGTCATATTTAATCCGGCTTACAAAGTGGACGTTTTGAAGATGCTTGTAGCAGCGTGTAAGAGGAAGCCGTTTAGCGTGATCTGGCCGGGAAAGTATGAGGATGGGAAACTGTTCTATGCGGAAGTAGGATACTCAGATTACAAGGTGTTCGATATAAACAATTATGACGTGACCTGCGTCATTTAGGAGGAAAGCCACATGAAATATTCTCAATTGATCAGCTTTAATCCGATAGAGGACGTCATCCAGCTTGTGACGGCTGAAAACAAAGACAAAGCTCGTGAATACGTTAAGACCTATGTCATGTCTGATTCCATGGCAGACGCACTGCAGGCTCCAATGATCGACCAACTGCAGATGGATGAGGTTATAGATAATAAAGGTGTTCTTGTTGTTGGTAACTATGGTACCGGTAAATCTCACCTTATGTCCGTGATCTCTGCGGTTGCCACGGATGCAGATAATGTGCAGTACCTGCAGAATGAAAAGTTCAAACAGCAGGTACAGCCGATTGCCGGGAAGTTCGAGGTGCTTCGCATCGAGATCGGTGGCGTCGTTATGCCGCTCTACGATGTCATCATGGGCTATGTTCAGGATGATTTTGACCGGAGAGGCATAAAATTTGAAGCACCTGATTACAGCAGTGTAAAGAGCATCAAGACCGTGATTCAGAATATGATGATGGCCTTTTCGGAAAAGTATCCGGATAAAGGTTATCTGATTGTGGTGGATGAATTCCTTTCCTATCTATCCTCTCGTAATGAGCGCGAGATTGTTCTCGACCTTGAGTTTTTCCGCGCACTCGGAGAGATGTGTTCAAAGTCTAAGCTTCGCGTGATTTTTGGTATGCAGGAGAAGATCTTCGACAATCCTCGGTTCAGCTTTGTCGCAGATACACTGAAGCATGTCAGCGACCGCTTCACACAGCTTATCATTACAAAGGAAGCAACATCCTACGTTGTGTCAGAGAGAATATTAAAGAAATCTCCTGAGCAGAAAGCTTTGATCCGTAAACATCTGGAAAAATTCTGTGGCCTTTATACGGGGATGTCTTCTCGCTTAGAGGAGTTCGTGGATTTGTTCCCGATTCATCCTTCGTACATTGACGTGTTCAATAAGATTTATCTGATCGAGAACAGACACATCCTGAAAAATATCTCTGTGACCATCAAGGAAATTTTCAACACCGAAGTGCCGGAAAATGCACCGGGTATCATCTCCTTTGATGATTATTGGCCTGCAATCAAGTCAAATGGTCTCTTGAAGAGTGACGTGACCATAAGTCGTGTTGTAAATGCCAGCCAGCAGCTGGAGGACATTATCAATCGTGCATTCCCGAAGCCCGTGTATAAGCCTCTGGCTATCAAGATAATCTATGCGTTGAGCGTTCACCGTCTGACGACCAATGGTCTGGATGTGCAGTTCGGTCTCACAGCAGAAAATCTGAAGGACGACCTTTGCCTTTATCTTCCGATGCCGGAGGAGGATGCTGATTTTCTGCTCTCGCTGATAAAGACGACACTGAAGGACATCATGACGACAGTCTCCGGACAGTTCATTATTTATAACGATGCTAATAACCAGTATTACATCGATGTAGATAAGATCGTTGATTACGATGAGAAGATTAAGCAGAAGGCTTCCATCATGGCAGATGGTGAGTTGAATCGCTACTTCTACGACGTTGTGTATCGTTGCCTCGAGTGGGATGCAAAGCAGTATGTCACGAATTTCAATATATACGAATATGATCTGAATTGGGATTCTCACAACATCTTCCGAGAGGGATATCTGTTTATGGGGCTTCCGGGAGAGAGAAGCACAGCACAGCCGGAGCGCGATTTCTATATCCACATCATGCCTCCGTATGACGCTGCTGGTACTTCGGTTCAGAATCTGCAGGATGAAGTTTATTTGTATTTCAAGTCTACGGACGAATTCCGGGAGGCTATGGGACTTTATGCTGCAGCTAACAGCCTCGCTCAGATCAGCGAGGGCAAAGACAAGTATGCATACCTGAATAAGGCGAATATGCTCCGTAAGCGCTTGATCAAATATCTAAGCGAGAATAAGAACACCTGCTTTGATGTGCTGTACAAGAAGCAAAAGCGTCAGATGATCGAGGTGCTGAAAGGAAGATATAAGACTGACCTCACATTTAAGGACACGATTGATCTGGCCGCATCCCTGACCTTTGATGAATATTTCAATACCAAGTATCCGGACTTCCCTGTAATGAAGACGAAGATTACACGCCGGAACATGGCAGACTGCGCACGCGCCGCTTTTGACCACTTTGCAGGCAGAAAGACACAGCAGTCCACAGCTATGTTGCAGAGCTTTGGCATTCTGGATGGTGAGAAGATCCGTCCGGAAGGCTCGAAGTACGCCTCCTATTACATTGACCTTGTAAAGAAGCTGCCGCCACAGGGTGTGTTGAATTATTCTGATATGTTTGAGCAGCGGTTTATGGAGATGTATATAGATAAGCGGTTCCAGATCGAATTTGTCTTCACTCCGATTATTTTCTTGTCGCTGGTTTATGGTGGCTACGCAGTCATTACGCTGAAGGACGGCAAAACCATCACAGCCTCTAACCTCGATCAGATTCCAAAGATCGGTGTGATGGATCTGTATGAGTTCAAGTACTTGTCCAGACCGGCGCAGATTTCTATGGCTGAGCTGAAGCGTCTGTTCGATGTGATTGGCCTGAATCCGGCGCTGCTGGATAATCCGAACGACCGCGAGACCGGAGTAGCACAGCTTCTTGCGAAGGCGCAGGAACTGAGTAATTCTTCTGTCATGGCGGCGAACAAGCTGAATAATGGCTTTGACCTTTGGGGAGAACCTCTGGTCAGCACTACTGACATGAATCGTCTGCGTGATGCTTGCAATGCAGTTCGTAATGAATTCAGCAACTACTCAGCTAAGTTCAATACTCCGGCAAAGCTGAATAATTTCAGCCTGTCGATGGACGATGTGGACAAGCTGCAGGAACAGATTAAACTGGCGATGCTGATTCCGCAGTATATGGATTTTAAGTCTGGTTGCGGAGATGTAGTCTCCTACATCCAGAACATCGAATACATAGATCTGGGAGAAGCATTTAAGTCAGAAGTGGAGCAGGCAAAGAGTGCATTCCGTTCTATCCGCGACAGCATTATGGATGGCGAGTCCGGCGAGACTGCGGCACAGAAGGTTGATGCGGCTCTTGGAAAGGTCAAAGCGAAGTACATCGATATTTACTTTGACGCACATAAGAAAAAGAGACTCGATATCACAGATGCGCAGCGCAGAGGAAAGATTCAGGAGGGCAAGGCGCTGGCCAATCTCCGCAAGCTCCGCTCCATAGAGATTCTTTCTGCGGCGAAGCTCACGGATATCGAAACCGATATGTCCGGTCTTGTTGTCTGCTATGAGCTGACGCCGGAGGAATTGAAAACGACACATATCTGCCCGCACTGCAGATTCCATCTGGACGACAAGGCCAAGAACGTATTCGGGCAGCTGGATAATATTGAAATCAGAATTGACAGCCTGTTGGAGGAATGGACTCAGACGCTGTTGAACACGATCTCTGATCCGATTGTTTCCAGCCAGAAGACATTCCTTCCGGAGGATCAGCAGAAAGCCATCGACACCTTCATCGAATCCGGATCGCTTCCGAAGCGCGTAGACGACTTCTTTGTGAAAGCTATCAATGCGTTGCTAAAGGGCTTTGAACCGGTGGTGATTGATACCGATGAGCTGGTGGCCAAGTTGGAGCAGTTGCCGCCGATGGATGAGGCGACTTTTAAGGCCAAGATTGGCGAACTGGTCGGTGCCTATACCAAAGGCAAGGATGCCAGCAAGCTCCGCATTGTCGTAAAGAGAAAAGAAAGTGAGGCGTAATCTATGGAACATAGAAAACTGACAAAAGCGGATATAGATAAGGTACGCGAAATCGAAGGCTTCCCGGTCGGAAGCGATGAGGACATCATTGCTCTTTCAGATGCGCCTTATTACACAGCGTGCCCAAATCCGTTTATTGAGGAGTTTATTCATGAGAACGGGACTCCCTATGACGAGGCGACAGATGATTACCATCGGGAACCTTTTGCTGCAGATGTGAGCGAGGGTAAGGGCGATGCAATTTATAATGCACACACTTATCATACAAAGGTTCCTTACAAGGCGATAATGCGATATATATTGCATTACACCAATCCCGGCGATGTTGTCTATGATGGGTTTTGCGGGACTGGTATGGCGGGTGTTGCTGCACAGATGTGTGGGAGCGATGATCGCACGCTTGAGTTTGAAATGACAGGTGAATTTTCCAGCCAAAGATGGGGAGTTCGCAAAGCAATATTGAATGATCTTTCGCCGGTAGCAACCTTTATAGCGAAAAACTATACTACTCCTATTTCAGTCGCAGACTTTGAAAGTGAAGCATCACGTATTTTGGATGAATGCTTCAAAGAATGCAGATGGATGTGGCTTACTCATCATCTTGATGGCACAGAAAAAAAAGAAGCTATTATTAATTTTGTTGCGTGGTCAGATGTGATGATATGTCCTCATTGTAGTGGAGAAATTATCTTTGGGAAAACTGCTGCAACAAAAGATGGCAAAATAAAGGATAAATTTATTTGTCCGCATTGCCAGATGGAGCTAAAGAAGGGAGATTACGAGAAACAGAGAAAAATATGCTATGATTCGAGATCACAAACTACATACTCTGTCGCTAAGCAGGTTCCTTTGGTGATTAACTACACCTATGCAGGAAAGCGGTTTGAAAAAGAACCAGATGCAGATGATCTCGAATTGTTAGAGAAAATCGAGAATACTGTAATTCCATATTGGTATCCGTCAGACGAGTTGCCAGACGGATATAATACTGCGCAACCCATAAGATCACATGGCTATAACAAAGTGAACTTATTCTATACAAATAGGATTCTGTTTTTTCTTTCCAAACTTTATGACCTTATTGAGAAGAGTCAGATGAAGGATTCTCTGACAATATGGTTTACAAGTCAGTTGATCAATATTAGCAAGTTGAATCGATACAGACCAGCCGTAACCTTTCCGTATAATCCTCTAAGCGGAACTCTTTACATATCATCTTTGACTTGTGAATCGAGTCCGTATATAGCTTATGAAGGAAAGATAAAGAAATTTGTAAAAGCGCTCCAAGTTTTAAACACAAGGAATAGCATCATTTCAGTTAATTCCACCACGGATTTAGGGAATGTTCCCGATAATTCGATTGATTATATTTTTACAGATCCGCCTTTCGGTGGAAATTTGAACTATTCGGAATTGAGCTTTATTTGGGAGTCGTGGCTGAAAGTCAAGACAAACAATAAATGCGAAGCGATTATGAATCCAGTTCAGCAGAAAGGACTTTCTGAGTATCAACAACTGATGACAGATAGCTTCTGCGAGTACTTTAGAGTTTTGAAGCCCAATAGATGGATGACCGTTGAATTCCACAATTCCAAGAATGCTGTTTGGAATGCCATACAAGAAGGATTACAGCGTGCGGGGTTCGTTGTGGCAGATGTTCGGACACTTGATAAACAGTTGGGAACGTTTAAGCAAACAACATCGACTTCGGCAGTAAAGCAAGACTTGGTAATTTCTGCGTATAAGCCGAAAGATAGTTTCAGAAGAGAGATTATTGAGAAGGCTGGAAATGTTGAAACTGCATGGAGCTTTGTTCGCCAACATTTAGCAAATGTGCCTGTTGCGGTTGATTCCGACCATAATGGAAAGCTGGATATAATTGCTGAGAGGCAAGCCTTTTTACTGTTTGACAGAATGGTTTCATATCACATTATGCAGGGGATTCCTGTGCCGCTGGACTCAACAGACTTCTATTCAGGTTTAGAAGACCGCTTCCTTAAAAGGGATGGAATGTTTTTCCTGCCAGATCAGGTTAACGAGTATGACATAGCAAGATCAACTATGGAAGTTGAGAATATTCAATTTTCACTGTTTGTATCCGACGAAAAATCAGCTATAGGATGGCTGTACCAGCAATTGGATGAGAATTCAGGAATCGGGCCTCAGACTTATGCGGAACTTCAACCGAGATTTATGCAAGAGGTAAAAGCTGTTGATAAACGAGAAAAGATGCCGGAGTTGATGGAGATCCTCGAAGAGAACTTCCTGAAGGACGATGATGGCAAGTGGTATATTCCTGATCTAACGAAGAGTGGTGACCTTGCTAAGCTGCGTGAGAAGAACCTGCTGAAAGAATTCCAGTCCTATCTGGAGTCTAAGGGCAAGCTGAAAGTATTCCGCTCTGAGGCTATCCGGGCAGGTTTCTCGAAGCTCTGGAAGGACAAGGATTACAAGAGTATCGTGGCAGTGGCCGAGCGCTTGCCGGAACAGACCATTCAGGAAGACCCGAATCTGCTTATGTACTATGACATCAGCCTGAGCCGCGTATAAAGAAGGAGCAATATAATGTTTGATACCGGTGATTTCGTTTTTGATTCTGTAGCCGGTGCCAATGTTCAGGTGCTGGAGAGAATCGAGATGTGGGGATATACATCCTACAAGGTTTTCGATTCTGCGACAGGACAGGTATATAAGGCGACCGAAGAACAACTGAATAAAGGAAGTGGCTCAGTTCAGCACGACGAGAACTATCTGCGCTATGTCACCCTGCTGGCCAAGATCAAGAACGAGACCGCCGGTGGTTTCCTTTCTGCACTTTCGAGCGGGATCATTCCGTTGCCGCATCAGCTGCACGTGCTGAACAGGGCGATGGAAACGAACAACATCCGCTACATACTGGCAGATGAAGTCGGCCTTGGTAAAACCATCGAAGCCGGGATGATTGTCAAAGAGCTGAAAAGTCGTGGCCTTGTGCAGCGAGTGCTCGTTGTCTGCCCTACCGGCCTTGTTACGCAGTGGGCTTCCGAAATGCAGGAGAAGTTCCATGAGAAGTTTCAGGTGATCCTGCCGTCCGACTATGATACGATCCGTAGGCTCACGGATGCAGATGATGTGTATGGCCAGTTCGATCAGGTCATTTCTCCGATGGACTCTATAAAGCCAATTGAGAAGCATGCCGGATGGACAGATGAGCGCGTAGAAAAATATAACGAAGAGAGAATTTACTCGATTATCAATAGCGGTTGGGATCTGATCATTATCGATGAGGCGCACCGTGTTGCCGGTTCCTCCGGAGAGGTGGCTCGCTACAAGCTGGGCTATCTGCTTTCACAGGCAAGTCCATATTTGCTCTTGCTGTCTGCTACTCCGCACAATGGAAAGACAGAGCCATTCTTGCGCTTGGTGAGGCTTTTGGATGAAGAGGCTTTCCCTAATGCAAAGTCCATTGTAAAGGAACAGGTCGCTCCATACTTAATTCGTACAGAAAAGCGTGAAGCTATCGACAACAATGGGAACCTTCTATTCAAAAATCGTATCACGCACCTTGTAGAGCTGAATTGGGATGAAAGGCACACGCTCCAGCGCGAGCTTTATCAGATGGTCAGCTCGTATGTGTCCAAGACCTATGACAAGGCACGTCGGAATCGAAAGAAGAATATGTGCTTGATCTTCCTGCTGATCATCATGCAGCGTATGGTTACCAGCAGCACGGCAGCTGTTCGTCAGAGCTTGGAACGCCGCTTGCAAGTATTGAAAACGCAAAGCATGAGGATCGGTTCCCTTACAGAAGAGGATCTGGCTGAGCTGGATATCGAGGATGGCGTCGAGGAAGCTATTGAGGCTATGTCCTTGGATATCGATGCAGAGATTGAGGAACTGGAACGTATCATCGCAGTTGCCAAGCAGGCAGAATTTCAGTATCCGGATGTCAAGGTAGAAAAACTGATAGATACGATTGACGAGATTTTAAGCGAAGATAGAAATCAGAAGATCATAGTTTTCACCGAGTTCGTTGCCACGCAGGCATATTTGAAGACGGTGCTGGAAAAGCGCGGCTTCACGGTAACAATTCTGAACGGTGGGATGAGTATTGATGAGCGTAATGAAGCGCTGCTGGAATTCAAGACAAAGAGCAACATTTTTATTTCCACGGATGCCGGTGGCGAAGGTCTAAACCTCCAGTTTTCCAATATTATCATCAACTACGACTTGCCATGGAATCCGATGAAAATTGAGCAGCGGTGCGGTCGTGCAGATCGTATCGGGCAGCAGAGAGATGTTCATATCTACAACTTCATCATCACTGATACGGTTGAGTGCCGTGTCCGTGAAGTGCTGGAGGAGAAACTATCAGTCATTCTGAAGGAAATGGGCGTAGACAAGTATTCGGATGTTCTTGATAGCGAGGTGGCGGAGGTCGATTTTACTGAGGTCTACATGAAATCAATCGGAAAACCACGCTCCGTTGAAAAAAACTTATATCCGGTGGAATCTGAGGTGAAGCAGCAGGTCGCTAATGCCCAGAAGTATAGAGACATCATCCGGGAGGAGAAAGATTTACATAGCCTTGTTGGCACAGAATCTGATTTTGATGTAGACAGTGCTCTGCGCCAGATGATGGCATACTACGAAAGCTGGAAAGGTCATGATTTACATCTCATCGACAGGATCAGTATTAATGATGTGGAAATCATAAAACATCTGCGAACAAGTATTGTTCAGGATCATAGTTCGCAGCTCCTGTCCGTTGGAATAAAAGATTTTCCGAACGAGGCTGGGTATTTTATGCTGTGGGAACTCTCTATTTCTGATGAGGAAAGCGGCAAACGAATTATTCCTATCTTTGTGAACGAGGGTTTCATCCTGCGTCCGATGGCCGGGAAACGTTTGATGGATGTTTTCCTCGACGGTACCAGCAAGCTGACCGTACACTCGGCACCGAATATTACAGAGGACGAGTATAAAAAGCTGAATGGCATGTGTATGGGGTTTGCATACGATACTTTCGTAGAACTGAAAGACAAGCAAATCCAGACGAAAAAAGAAAGCTACAACAAATACATGTATGCTCTGCAGCTTAGAACAGAGGCCGCTGAGCACATTGGTATTGATAATATCCGACGTTCCAGACTGGCAAAGTTGGAACGTGAGAAAGCTGCCATTGAGGCAGAATATAAAAAAGGAAGTCAGGTTTTCCCGGACTTCCGAATGATGATTTTAATCAGATTGGAGGCGTAACAGATGTTCGGAGACTATGTGTACGAGAAATCGTCTGCTCCATATTCGAATAAGGTTTTACTTGTGGACAATGATGATCTGTATCAACAGGTTGATTACACGTCTGCATTCTCTGCACATGGCTTTGAGGTCGTTGTTTACGAGGATGATCTGAAGTTCCGGATTCAGTATCAGGAAAAGTTATACTCAGATAAAGATAAGCTGGTGGTATTGGCGCATATTGACAGCTATATTCCTTATGACATTCACCGGAGGCTCCGTGCCTATGAGGTGTCATTAGAGCGCCTGTTCCCCAAATTGAATGCAGATGTGTTAAAGGAAAAAACGGAGACAGAACTGGATCTGCTCAGTAATGTTTATCCGACAAATTTTGATGACCTTCGATCCCGCATGGAAACGGATCAGTTCCTTCGGGTGAAAGCATATGCCAAGGCAAATGTGCAATGGTACCTTGAGCAAAAGCTGACTGACCTCATGCGCCGAGTGATTGGAGCGAAAACACATAAGGATTGGTTTGCAATCGCTGAGGAAAAGTCCAGATTAGACTTGCTTGCAATTCAGAACGATATAGAACTGGATACAACAGAGATCAACAGTGTTTTCCAGACATACGCCTTGGAGCAGTTCGGGAAACTTTCTCAAGCTATCGATAGGGATTCTCCGGTTCTTGTTAGCAAGGCGATGGATTACATGCATGAACATAGTGAGAAATTTGTAATCATTGTAATGGACGGAATGTCGGAGTTCGATTGGAGAATACTCTCCACATCATTTAATGGAATAAAATATGAGCAGTCAGCGGCCTTTGCCATGATTCCATCAACCACCTCGATTTCAAGACAGTGCCTGCTCTCAAATAAATATCCAAGCCAGCTTATGGAACCGTGGAAACAGAGCAAGGAAAAAGCGGAGTTTATCGCCTGTGCCAAGAGTCTCGGTTACACAGACACTCAGATTGGATATGAGCGCGGCTATGATGCGAATTTCGGCTCCTTTGTCCGGTGCGGTGCTGTTATCATTCTTGATGTTGATGAGATGGTACATGCGCAGACGCAGGAACGGATCGGGATGTTCCACGATATAAAATTACTGGCTGGGCAGAACAAGCTGAGCAATATGGTGCGACGTTTCCTTTCAGATGGTTTCGATGTTTATATCTCTGCAGATCACGGTAATACTGCATGCGTTGGCCTTGGCAGAGTCATGGGATCAGGAGTAGAGGTCGAGACGAGAAGCCACAAGATGATGGTACTGAAGGACTTTGCTGACAAGGACTCACTTGTTCAAAAATACGGATTGATAGAGTATCCAAAGTACTACCTTCCAAAGGAGTACGATTATTTAATTTGTAATGTAGGAGAATCACTTGATATCAAAGGCGAGGCCGTTATGACGCATGGCGGAATGTCGCTCGATGAGGTAGTGGTACCTTTTATCAAAATAAAGGCGGTGCGGAATAATGGCTAAAATGGTCGGATTAAGTTTAGTTGTAAAACAAGGATGGATGAGAAAGGCTGTGGCTTTGCTGGAAGAGGATCTTCCGGAGGCAGACTACAGAAAGCAGCTGGAGGAGCATCTGTCCTATGAAATAGATAGTCCTACGAACAGGCGTAAAGCTCGTGAGATTCTGATGCGCATCTGGTATCTGAACTCAGAAGGTGTGGAGGGGCTTCAGGAGGAAGGCAGAAGACTTATACAAAAATATCCTGAGAAGTTGACGGAGATTGGCTGGTGTATGATGCCGTTGGCTTATCCTGTTTTCTTGGATATTAGCAGACTTATGGGAAAAATGTTCGAGTTCGAGGATACCATTACAACCACACAGATTCGCAAAAAGATGTTTGATGAATATGGTGAGCGTGGTACGGTGGATTACTCTACCACGAAGATAATCTCAACAATGCGTGAACTTGGTGGCATAGAATCAGCCTCAGTAGGAAAACAGACCCGCGTAAAGGTAGGAGTAACAAATCCAGAAATCGTAACTTTTATGACTAAGGTGGCGATGTACTTGGGAGGAAGCAGCTATTACACTTTCTCCTCACTTACAGATTTCCCGTTCCTATTTCCGTTTGAATACAAACTGGCTAAGGAAGTGATCCTGCAGGACGAGGATTTTGTAACGACAAATTTTGGAGGAGAACTGTCGGTATCCCTTAAAAGTTAATAGGAGACGACAATTTAGTAATGCCTATGAAGCACAAGGTTAAAGTGCAGGTTCCGGTCGAAAAGCGTGGACTCTTTGGAATCAAGAAAACCGTTATGGAGACACGCACAATAGAAGTGGACGGCAAAACTTATAAGAAAATGCAGAAGGAAAAGAAAAATCGCCCGTACAGTATTGAGGAAATGATGTTCTACGACGAGATTTTCGATGAATGGGATAGTTGAATGTTTGGATTTGGCAAAAGGAGAATTGATAAGGCTGCTTGGGCAGAAGCTATCTATGGTCAAAAGCTGAAACATCCGGAAAAGGAATCTGAAGAGCAGCTTTCAGCACTGACTACAGGAATGCTGATGCAGCATCATCGGATTATTTTGGATAGCGTGCGTCTTATACATACGACGAAAAATGCTGATACCCGTGCAGGTCGAGTTGAGCTTTGCCGCAAGCACTATCAGGAGATGCTCAAACTAAAGATCTTCTGCAATAGGGAACAGCTGGATATAATCCAAAATGCGGAAGATGCGATGAAGGGAGTAAAGCTGCTATAACATAGGCGTTATTAGAGTTGAGGCGATGGGATTTCAGACTTGTTTCCTCAGTGCGAGGTCTTGAAGCGGTCGGCGAATATGTGGATTTGCATATTATAGGTAGGAGCAAGGTCTTTGACCTGTTTCCGAGAACGTACAAGGGTAAAAAACGGTGTGTTTTACGGCAAAAAACACGCTTTGATAAATTCCCGCGAACGAACGCGAATTTGGCTACATACTTGACATCAATCTGGAGCAATCGAGCCACGTTGAGACGGTAGTATTGATGTCAATGGTTAAGGTAAATACGATGTTTTAGGGATAAAAAACTTTATAAATAAAGGGTTTCCGTGATTTGAGATCTGGCTCCAAGCCGGAAGGATAATCACGGGATTTTTCTTTGTGGGAACTTGTCCAAGATAGGCGGGTTAGATGATCAAGAAGATGATATGGATATTGATGTGGTGAGTTGACACGATTGCTGGCAAAGACGTGGTGAGTTGATAAAATAGTTATCACTTTTATTAATCCTAATCAGGAGGCCAGATTCAATTGCTATTTCCTTAGAGAATACTTGAAATCTTCTGCCTGCTGACAAGATAATAGATGTATAGGCCCTTGAAAATGGTGCATTTTCAGTGTTGTCAGGGGGTTCTTTGTTTCTGATGGCGGGTAAAGTTGTAGATTATGAGTGTGATTTAAGGAAATATGGTTTAGTTGATGAATTGAGCTCACCCATGCAAATGAAGTTTTGCTTTAATGGTTTAACCGTTTAGTAAAAGTGGTGTATATAAATATATTAAAGCAATATATAAAATCTAATTTGATATTGTTTTTTTAATTTTATAGTTGATTATTTCATCAAATAATAGTATTCTATATTAGACAAGGATGAAAGGGGATGTTAATTTGAGATTTATAGGATCTAAACAATTACTGGTTGAAAATATAGAAAATTTACTTTCTAAGCATACTAACGGTAGCGAGGAAACTTTCCTTGACTTATTTGCAGGAACAAATATTGTTGGAAATTATTTCAAGAAAGATTTTACAGTCTATTCTAATGACTTATTATATTTTAGCTATGTTAATGCTAGAGCAATTATTGAAAATAATAAAGAATTATCTTTTGACGGATTACAACATAATGGAATCGTAGACCCAATCTTATATTTACAAAAGAACGCAGATAAGATGGATTTTACAGGAAGCCACTATTATGAAGAAGCTTATACTCCTACAGGAGATAGTATGTACCTTACTGTAGAAAACGGAAAAAGGATAGATTACATTCGTGAAACAATCGAATTATGGAAAAATAAAATGTGGATTACTGAAGGTGAATATTTTTATCTATTATCTTCACTGATAGAAGCTATTCCTTTTGTGAGTAATATAACCGGAACCTATGGTGCATATTTAAAACATTGGGATAAACGCGCATTAAAAGATTTAGAATTAATTCCTTTAGAAGTGAAAGATAATAAAAAAGAGAATAAAGCTTTTAACGAAGATGCAAATGAACTAATTAAAAGACTTGATGTTGATATAGCTTATATTGATACACCATATAATAATAGGCAGTATGCTTCTAATTACCACCTATTAGAGAACGTGGCTAGGAATGATAAACCAAGTTTAAGTGGTAAAACGAAAATTTTTGATTGGTCAAATTTACGTAGTGACTATGCTATGAAGCGTAAGGCTTTAAATGCTATGGATGACTTGATTAGCAATATAAGTGCAACACATATTGTCTTAAGCTATAATGATGAAGGAATTATACCAATCAATGAGTTAACTAATTTAATGAAAAGATACTCCTTTAAGGGTGTAATTGATATTGAGCATATTGATTATCGCAAGTATAAATCTAAAATACCGTCAAATAGAGATAAGTTAAGTGAAACACTTATTTATATTCAAAAAAAACCTATAAAAAAAGGTAAAGTGATTGCAGCAACTCTTAAGACAATGGACAAATGGAAAGCAAATAATAATTCTTACATCAAGAGTCCGTTGAATTATATCGGGGGTAAATACAAATTATTGAAACAAATCATACCGTTATTCCCCAAGAATATAGACACATTTGTTGATTTATTTAGTGGTGGGGCAAATGTAGGGATTAATGTAGATGCTAAACGTTATGTTTTTAATGACATGAATGATCGTATTAATGAGATGTTCCGTTACTTTGCAACTAAAAAACCAGATGAACTGGTTGAAAGAATTAAAACTAGAATTAATGAATACGGCCTTAGTAAGACAAATGAAGAAGCTTACTTAAAATTTCGATCTGATTATAACAATAGCCCCAATCCATTAGATTTGTATGTTCTCGTATCATATAGCTATAACTATCAATTTAGATTTAATAATTCTATGGAATTCAATAATCCCTTTGGACGTAATCGAAGTCAGTTTAGTGAAAACATGGAAAGGAATTTACGCTCTTTTGTATCTAAACTTGATAATATAGACGCGACATTTGTAGATGGTTTGTTTACAGACCTAGAGATATCAAACCTTACTGAAAATGACTTTGTTTATTTAGACCCGCCCTATCTTATTACTACAGGTAATTACAACGATGGGAATCGTGGTTTTGTGAATTGGAATGAGGAACAAGAAAATGCAATGTATGATTTATTAAGAAAACTAACGGGACAGGGTGTCCGCTGGGCACTAAGCAACGTAATAGAACATAAAGGCCGGTCTAATGAATATTTAAAGTCTTTTATAAAAAATTCAAATGTGGATGTGAATTATTTGGACTATAATTATGATAACTCTTCACACAATACGGTAGGTTCCGGTAGTATAGAAGTGTTGGTAACAAACTATGACACAAATACATTTCAATTGAAGAATATGGAGTACGACTATTACGAAACACAAATAAGATAAAAGGAGCCAAAGCAAGCTCCTTTTATTTTATTAAGAAATAAATTCGATTTCTTTGTTTTTCATGTACAAAGGTAAAGTATTTGCATCGAGAATACCTTTTAGAACTGCGTCTGCACCAAGAAGTAATTGTTCTACATTTAGTGCACCTCCATTTGTGCTAGTTTGACTAGCAGTGTAGTCAAGTTGTTCTTGGAAGCGACCAACAAATTTACTAGAAACCCACATAAAATAGAATTGATTTTGTGGGATTATCGGATCAAAATCAATCCACCATTCAGTAGGATTGCGATTTATATCACGTCTTTTGTTATCTTCAATATAGCGAATCATCTCATCTGCCTGAGAAATGCTTTTTGAGTAGCCTTCTCCATATGCCTTAGTATCTATAATAAATCCAAACTTGTCAGTAAATACTATAGCGTCAGGTTTGCGTCCACCACCAAGTAAGATAGATTGTAATCCATAAACTTTTTTGAAGAGTTCAGCAGTAACTATTTCAAAATCTCGATTTCGCTTTCCATCGTATGCAATTTCTAGCAACTCAATGTATTTCGCTGATAAGTCTGTTTTATTCATGAATTCCGCTTTGCGCCTTTCTGTTTCTAAATCTTTTAGTTCTTGAGTAAGGTTAAGAGCAGGGATAGTGAAATCAACAAGCAAATCTTTCAACTCAAGTTTATCACCATCTATATCAATTCTAATCCCAAATGTATTTAACCCTTTTATATCATTCTCAATAATCTTCATATCATCTTGAAAGCCAATTTGACGGAGTTTATCAATCAAAACATTAAAAGATTTTGTTTCTTGCAAATATTTAAGAATATAAGATCTTCTTGTACGTATATAATCACGGTTTTTTCCTTCTACGGCAAGAAATTCCCATGTTAAAAATTTAGAAACACGAGTATTTTTTGAGCTGCCGTTACTCTGTTTTAGTGCATGTAGCCCACGAGCAGTAATACTAAATTCTTGGAATCCGGCTTTTTCCCCATTTCTCGTCTCAATAGTTGTACTGTGTTTTTCGACAAAACCCAGTTTTTGCAACCATGAAGCAATCATTCTTGCATATTTATCACTTGTGCCTTCAATGTCTGATTTTATTTTCTTTTGTTCCACAGTATTTGCGGTTTTAAACCAATCGAGCATGAGCTCTTCATCGTAAGAGGTAAATCCTTTCTCCCCAACAAAACCAAGTTGACTACCAATAGCGAATTTAGTAATTGGCTTCTTAGATTCACTAATAATTTTCAGTACTTGTGTAGCAGGAGGATAACACAAAAGTGCTTTTCGAAGAATCTCAGTCTCTTCATCTGAATCATTTCCTGTGCGTGAAAATTCAAGACCTAAAGGTGTTATCGAACACATATCAGTTTCTCTATCATGTTTGATTAAGTTTAGACTAAGTGCCCAACGTAAATAGCCATCAGATGTCCAATTATCTGTCCAGCGTTTTCCAGTTGTATTGAGGGACTGAGGCAAAATTGTAATTTGAATTAGCGCATCAGCAACAGCATCTGAACGTTTATTTGGTGATTTTCCATTTTTTCCTTTTGAAGTACCAACAAGTTCTAAATATGAAAAATCGGCGGTGTTACTTTTTAACTTTGTTAACAACTGATTTTTAACTTCTGGAAAGTAAATCAAGTTTGGGACAAGTATATCTCTTAGGGTTTTGTAGTGTTCTGATTGGTTATCAAAAATTTGTACGACTAATTTTAGTTTTGAAAAATCAGAGGGATTCTGAACCCAACCGAATGTTCTTGAAATCATATATTTTTCCTCCTTTAATAATGGTTAAACAGACATTATTTATCATCAATAGTCTCCATAATATCTTCTACCTTACAATCTAGAGTTTCGCATATTTTAAGGAGAACATCTGTCGTAATATTATCACCTCTACCTAGCTTTGCTATTGAGGCAGAGCTTATTCCGGTGGCATTTTTTAAATCCTGTTTGTTCATATTTTTATCAATTAACATTTTCCAAAGTTTATTATAGCTTATTCGTAGCATATATTGCCACCTCCGTTATAAGGATTATCATCCTAATTACTATATACATCATGTAAAAAACCATAACGACTTTCTTTATACTTGCTTTTGTATTTGTCTTGAGTAA
>Ga0334900_1002101_pt1 | contig 18580 bp, 14 predicted proteins | sample GraSluR3_MG_2_FD_207231 | JGI IMG/M metagenome (GOLD analysis project Ga0334900, IMG submission 207231) | Sludge microbial communities from methane-producing bioreactor in Wageningen University, Netherlands - Granular Sludge_31_08-R3 | ecosystem: Engineered > Bioreactor > Anaerobic >...
GGTAGATTCGTCGCTTTGTCACCGGCAACTGACCCGGGAGAAGGTGTTCTGTCGGGAACTTCCGAAGGTCAGTCCAGTTTCCCGATTCCCGGGAGCGACGACGGAATGTTCGCCACCAGTGCTGCTGCACTTGCCGGGAAATAGTTTTCAGAAACGGTTCACCCGATAGTTTTGTTTCCAGACTTCTACGTAGTGTATGACAGGGATAGTGCAAACCGGGGAGAAAACCTTCTGGTCGAGCGGTATGAACGGACCCGCAGTCAGGGCACCGCCATCGTTTCATCCACAATCCTGCAGCAAAGCCAAAGAAATACCGCAGGACAAATCCATGGCCCCACAGGCGTGTATTTCCGCAGACAGGACACCTCCCGGGATTTTTCCACCGAAATTTCTTCCCAAGCTCTTGAATTTTTTCTATTTCTATCCGACAAATAAGTAACGATTTTTTCCCCTCGGGGAGAGTTTTGAGAGCAATGGGAAGCGTCAACTTCTTAACCATTGCTCTTTTTTTATGTCGGATGAATAGAATTCCTCCCTAAGACATTTACGAGATTGTTTAACTGTTCATGAGATTTTCTACGCTGGTTTGGCTAATTTATTGTGCGAATCTACAATTCGGATGATGAGATAGACCCCTCTCGATAATCCGCGGCAACGGGGAAAAGCTCTTCTCGGCGATAAAAAAGCTTGTGGCGCTATAGAATTAATGATTATAGAGTTATCTGTCAAATACTGGATACAGAACTGGTAATATTAGCTTTAGCAATTGCACATAGTAAACATGTGTATAAGTAATTATCGATCCTTGATATTCTGTGGTATGTAATAAAATCGTTCATTGATACGTAATAGGGGAGACATATTTTTCAGGAGGGCGGGCCGAATGGCCCGTCCTTCATAATACTATGGTTGTTGCAGTGCCTCATACCGATCAGTGGTTCAACATCTTTGATCTGCCGGGTAAAAATAGTTTGGACTAAAACAACGTTACCCGGCAAATTACTATATTTATTACGGTGCGTCACTGGAATAGGAAGAAAACACCGTACCATCCCAGGAAAGTTCCAGTTCTGTTCCGGAAATTTCATACTCATACAGGTTTTCGATGTAGAAAGTACTTTCTGTCCCGTCATCATTTTCATATGTTGTAACGATGCGCATCAGGTCCGTGCTGGCAGTCCATGTACCCTCCGATGTGTAGTTGTCGCCGGGATCATTATAGCTATAAGTACCACCGCCATTCCCAGTCAAAGTTTTCTCTTTAGCCGGAAGTTCATACCATGTACCAATAAGATCTAAAGGCCTGGAAAAGGATTTTTTATCAAAATAGAGTTCCCCTAATCCGGGGATATCCATCATGAGAGTGTCGCCTTGAAGATCGAATGAAAAGGAAAAAGATTCAGTATAATCTTCCCAGTTAACTGTAGCATCATCCCAGTCCTGGGTTATCGATATGTTTAAGGTAGTACCAGAAATCGAATAAGTCCCCTTACTGCCTTCCTCCTGGATCATGTCGGGGTCCGGGGTCTCCGTATAGGCAATTCGGGTAAAATTATTACCGGAGAACTCAAACAGCATGGCCTTGGCTGTTCCTCCATCATCTCCCGTGGCAACCCATATTCCTTCAAGGGCGCCAGTGGAAACCGAGCTGCCCGATCCTCCGCTGCAGGAAGGAAAGATAACCAGGCCGGCAGCAATAATAACTGCTGCAAACAAAACAGTATTTTTCATGAATTCGCTCCTTTGGTTTACAGCTATAGGCTATAAACGGTCATTTATGCTTCACTGTATCCCTGCCTGCAGCAGCTGTCGTCCCAAAATGTAAAATGGGACGTTATTCTTGCAGTTAATTAAAGATCGGGATATGAATAAGCTGTCCCCATCCGCTTACTTGTGCGCCACAACTGTTGTCCATTCAAGATTGTATTATCGCCAGAGCTGGGTTAGGATAATGCATGGCCAGGTTCGGTTCTTATCTCCGGCGTCTGTTGTATGCAGCATTTCTATTCTCCATGCTTCTTTCTTTCCCGGCAGATTGGAAACAACGAATATTTCTGCTTGCGGTATCCGGCCTTTCATTTCTTGCAGGTCTGTTTTTTGCAAGGCTATGGCAAGGTGAACGTTCCCTTTTCAGGGAAAGAATGATTACCGGACTGGGAATCGTCCTCGCTTCGTCAGCAGCGGCCCTTTTTGCTTTTCCTCCTTTTCTGTTTTTTGTTCCCCTCTTTGCCGCCCGCATAGGGGTACTCTTTTCTGAAGAATCATGCTGGCAGCAGAGGAGTGTGGTGTTCTTGACAGCTTTTCCTCCGCTTCTGGCTGGCATTGGTTCCGATCCATCGACCTTTGCATTGTATCCGGCAGCCGCTTTCGCAGCCTCAGGGGCTGTATATTTTTCTCTGCTTCTCTATCGCGAACAGAAATCTGTCCGCCTGGAAACGGAAAAAAACCTTCAAACCAAGGAAGCCATTCTTTCGACCCTGGCCCACGAAGTTCGTACGCCTCTTACGGTAATACAGTCAACGGTTGATATTATGTGTGAAGGCAGGGTCGGCCCCTTGAATCAACGGCAGCAGCAGTTCCTCCAGTCTGTTGGAAGCAATGTCCGCAGACTTGTGACTCTCTCCGAGACTATTCTGGCCAGTATAAAGGTGGAAAGTGCCTGGTTTACAATAAGTCTTCAGCCCATAGATATCCGGCGGGTAATAAAGGATGTAGCTGTGCATATAAGGCCGGTCCTTGAAGAGAAGAAGATCGAACTTCGCTACTCCTTTCCGAAGCTTCTTTCCCGGCCGCCGGCGGATGAAGGGTGGATACACCAGGTGCTGGTTAACCTGGTTCACAATGCGGTCAAGCATCTGCGCTATGGAGGGCGGATCATCATCTCGGTAAATGAGAACGAGCAGGCCATGGTTGTTTCTGTCAGTGACAATGGTTCCGGTATACGGCTGGGAGAGCGGGCAAAGGTTTTCAATGAGTTTTTTCAGGGAGACAGCTGGTCGGATGAACAGCTTGACGGCGCCGGTTTGGGGCTGGCTATTGTCAAGAAGGTTATCGAAAAGCATAATGGAAAAGTATATGTCAGCTCGGTGGAAGATGTAGGCACGACTGTATCCTTTACGCTGCCGCACACGGGGGAAGATAATCAGTGAGTGATGCCGCAAAGAAGATCCTGGTTGTGGATGATGAACCGCATATTCTGCATCTTCTTCAATTTCTTCTTACGGATGAAGGATACCTGGTAACGACTGCAGATACCGGTGAATCGGCTCTTGAAGTTGCCGGCCGTGACGATTTCGACCTGGTAATCCTGGATCTTGCTCTTCCGGGGATTGACGGGTTTGCTGTCTGCCGAAGTCTTCAGAACCGAAATATTCCGGTTCTGATGCTCAGCAGTTACGACGAGGATAATTACGTTGTGTCCGGTCTGGAAACAGGTGCCCTTGATTATGTCCGCAAGCCCTTCAATAACCGTGAGCTTATTCTCCGGGTGGCGAACCTCATGGGCAGAAATACCAATCCCAGAGCTCCGAAAAGCCTGGCCAGCGATGATGTCCGGATAAATCTCGATACGGAAGAGGTTGTCTGCCGGGGCCGGCTTATACGGTTAACACCCACCGAGTATCTGCTGTTAAAGTTGCTCATGAGCAGACAGGGAATGGTTCTCAGCTGTGAGGAAATCCTTCATGAGGTTTGGGGTGCCGATGAATGGGATGGTTGCAGGCAGATGGTAAAAGTGAATATACAGAGACTGCGCAATAAAATAGAGATGGCCCCCCGTAATCCGGTAATGATTGTCAATCAATGGGGAAGGGGCTATCGCTTCGTTCCTGCTGTTACCGTATTGTAACCCCTTTGTAACCATATTGTTTCTTGTCCGCTGCGAAGGCTGCCTCTACACTGAAAGGGACTTTAAATAGTCACACAAATTATGGAGGAGAATTATCATGAAAAGAGTTATTGCAATCGCTCTGGCGCTGCTGCTGTTTATCTCTTTCGGTGTCTTTGCAGGGGGAGCAAAAGAGAGCGCTGGAAAAGTGACGGCTTATACAACTCTGGACGAGGAACTCGCCAGAAAGGTATTCAAGGCCTTTACGGATGAAACAGGCATCCAGGTTGATTGGGTACGTCTTTCCACCGGAGAATGTGTTGCCAGAATGGAAGCGGAAAAAGAGAACCCCCAGGCCAGTATCTGGTACGGAGGAGTGGGGCTTGGTCATATCGAAGCAAAAAACAAGGGCCTGACTATTCCGTACGACAGTCCTGCCGCCGCGATGCCTGAGAATTTCCGCGATACCGACCGTTACTGGTCAGGGATTTATGCCGGTCCTCTCTGTTTTGAAAGCAACACCCAGGCCCTGGAGAAATTCGGTCTTACGGCCCCCACCTCCTGGGAAGAACTGGCGGATCCCAAGTACAGGAACCATGTGCAGATGGCGAATCCCGGTTCCTCCGGAACCTCCTACAATGTGCTGGCGACCATGGTCCAGATATACGGCGAAGAGAGAGCTTTTGATTACATGAAGCGGCTTGATCATAATATTACCCAGTATACCCGCAGCGGTTCAGCTCCTGGAAAGAACGCCGCTATTGGTGAAATTACCGTTGCCATCGGATACGCTCATGATGGTGTAAAACTGGTCAACGAAGGTTATCCGCTGGAGATTACCTTTCCCTCCGAAGGCACCGGCTACGAGGTTGCTTCCATAAGTCTTATAAAGGGCGGACCTGCGGACGAACTCGAAGCTGCAAAGAAGCTCTATGACTGGGCCCTCAGTGAAACCGCTGCGAAAATCTATACCACAGCCTTTGTGGTTCCCTTTGTTGATGTACCTCTCCCCAAGGGCGCCATGCCCATCAGCAAGGTGAACACCATCGATCAGGATGACGAATGGGCCGCAGAAAACAAGACCCGGCTGGTGGAGAAATGGAACGCCGTTATAGGCGGTGAAGCCAGAACCGAAGCCAAGAAATAATCTGTATATCTATCCGGAAGGGCTGATTCCCCGCGCGGGAGTCGCCCTTCCTTTCTGTCTTTTCCAAGGAGCATTGTTCATGAATATTGCCCGGAAACCGCGGCGCATAAATAGCAGCTTTCATCAGCTTACCAGGGAACCGGCCCTGATGATCGGTGTCATCATTATAACCGGATTGCTGATCCTGTTTATTCTTTATCCCATGTTTGCGGCGGCTAAAATGAGCCTGACTCCAAACGGTCAATTCTCCGGTTCGGTGTACCGCTATGTCCTGACCCATTCTCAATACTTGAATGCCATCAGGAACAGTGTGTTTCTGGGAGCTATTGTAGCAACACTGGCAACGTTTATCGGTTTTTTGTTTGCCTTCTCCCTGACGCGGGTGCGCATTGGCGGAAAAAGATTTTTTCAGGGAATGGCCTTGTTGCCGATCATTTCGCCTCCTTTTATGTTTGCCCTTTCTGTAATTCTGTTGTTTGGACGAAACGGTCTTATTACATCAAAACTGCTGGGGATGGATATGGCCAATATTTACGGCCTAAAAGGTCTGGTTATCGTCCAGACAGTCAGTATGTTTCCCATTGCATACATGACCCTTTCGGGTATTCTGCAGGGGATAGATCCTGATCTGGAAACCTGCGCCATGAACCTCGGGGCAAAACGGGGAAAGGCCTTTCTTACGGTTACGCTGCCGCTGGCGCTTCCGGGTATTTTTGCTTCCTGGCTGCTCGTTTTTGTCAGCAGTCTGACCGACTTCGGTAACCCGATCATTATCGGGGGGAACTTCAATGTTCTTTCGGTCCAGGCATATCTGGAGTTTACCGGTATGGGAAACCTGCCCAGGGGAACTGCTCTGGCCATGTTGTTGCTTGTACCTACCGTGGGTGTCTTTTTTATTCAGAAATACATAATGAAAAACAAGAGCTATGTTACGGTGACCGGTAAATCCAGCCGCAGAAGTACTTCCCAGTCCTCCGCTGCCCTGAGGATTATTCTTACTCTTCTGTGCGCTGTTATCTCCGGATTTATTCTGCTCTTTTACGCCACCATCATCGGCGGAAGCTTTATAAAACTCTGGGGTATAAACTGGAGTTTCACGCTTAATCATTTTATATACAGCTGGGATGTGGGTTTTACGACGATGAAGAACACGCTTTTTCTTGCCATTATCAGCACCCCCATTACAGCTCTGTTTGGAATGGCGATAGCCTTCATTGTTGTTCGCAAGGATTTTCCCGGGAAGCACATCATGGAGTTTGTCTCCATGCTCAGCTACGCCATTCCCGGAACAGCCGTGGGTATCGGATATATCCTTGCCTTCAACAAGGCTCCTTTTGAACTTTCAGGAACGGCGTTTATTCTGATTACCTGTTATGTTTTCCGGAATGTTCCCATTGGAGTAGAGGGCGGAATCGCGGCCCTTAAACAGATTTCCAACGAAATCGAGGAATCCTCAATAAATCTCGGTGCCACCAGTGCTGCGACATTTCGTAAAATTACTCTCCCGCTCATCCGTCCTGCCATTTTTTCGGGGGCTACCTTTGCCTTTGTGCGAAGCATGACGGCCATCAGCGCGATTATTTTTCTTGTTTCTGCCCGGTGGAATCACATGACGGTTCTCATCCTTGCTCAGACCGAAATTATGCGTCTGGGGGCGGCATCAGTTATGTCGTTTGCCCTTATAATTGTAATAATGGTTTTTATCTTCATAATCATGAAGGTAACAGGTCTGGGCCGGGAACAGATTTTCGGAACAACAAAGTAACAAGGTTTTAGAAGGGACATACAATGAAACAGAACGACTATTTACAGCTGAATAATCTGGTTAAAGATTTTCATGACGGAAGGGGCAATATAGTCCGGGCAGTAGATAATATATCTCTCTCGATTTCCAAGGGGGAGTTTGTAACTCTTCTTGGGCCGTCGGGCTGCGGAAAGACGACAACCCTGCGGATGGTTGCAGGATTCGAGGTACAGAGTTCGGGAGATATAATTCTTGATGATAAGAAGATCAATAATGTTCCGGCCTTCAATCGAAACATGCCCATGGTATTTCAGAGCTATGCGCTTTTTCCCCATCTTACAATTTATGAAAATATTGCATATGGGCTCCAGGTTCGGAAAATGCCGAAGGATACCATCCGTAACGATGTGGCCATGGCCGCTCAAATGGTTAACCTGGTGGGATTGGAGAACCGTTATCCCGGGGAACTGTCCGGGGGACAGCAGCAGCGTGTTGCTCTGGCCCGGGCCCTGGTCCTGAAACCGGAAATTATTCTTTTTGATGAGCCATTATCCAACCTGGACGCCAAACTCAGGATACAGACCCGAACGGAAATCAAGAGGGTACAGCAGCTGCTCGGCATTACGGCACTGTACGTTACCCATGATCAGAGCGAGGCGCTCAGCATCAGCGATACCATTGTTATCATGCATAACGGAAAAATAGTACAAAGCGGAAGCCCGGAGGATATTTATAATCATCCGGCGGATCCTTTTGTCTCGGATTTTATTGGAAACGCGAACTTCTTTGAGGGAAAAATAACTGAACTGGACAATCGTTTTGTTACAGTCTCTCTTCTGGGTTCGGAGGTCCGGGTTCCTGCGGCTAACGTACAGGACGGACTGGGCAGGGGAAATGATGTCATGTTGGCAATTAAACCCGAAGCGGTAGAGGTTAAGCCCGATACCGGACAATTTACCGGAAAAATTGAGGTAAGCAGTTTTCTTGGCGCAACTACGGAATATAAGGTAGAATATTCCGATGGATTTCTTACCGCTATTCATCCGAATACCCACGGAGAGGTACATAATTATCGCTTTGGGCAGGATGTACGCTTCTCTTTCAAGACCGATTTCTTTAAGGTGTACAAACGTTGACCTGGGCATGCCTGCAGGGACGTATAGTGGAATGCTGAAAATATGATTGAATTCGGTTCTCTGGTTCGTGCACACGGGAAAACCCAACTGGAGATTAAGAACCGCTATCCTCTCCCCGCTGATAAAAAGCGCGTTCTTTATTCCATCGATGCCTTCATGTTTACCCCTGCGCAGCTTCGAATAGATAACGAACGTTTCAGTGTTGACCACTTTTTTGCTGATGTCAAAAGTCACACACGATTTTCCATTTCCTATGTTCCTCTTGCCCGGCTGGTTGATCCCAATTGCTCAATCAGTCCGTTGATAAGAATACGGAACTATCTTGAAACTGTAACGCTGGCCACTGACATAAATGAACATCGCGTCCTCTATGAACTGCGAACCCTGGCCAATCTCTTCTCTGCGGAAATGAAAGCGACCTACAGGCTCCTTAGTGACATTGCCTCTGTGGAGATAAGTCAACATCTGGTAAGAAAAACTGAAAAGTTTCTGGAAGAAGCAACTATTTTTTTACAGCAGTTCAGAGAATTTCATTCCCGATTCATGGAGCCTTCCATAAGCGCTCAGCTTAGAACGGCGATGCGCTGGAGTGACGAGTCCATCAGCCTCTCGGCGGAGAAGATGCTGTTTTATCTTCACCGGATTTTCTCGGGCAACAAGATTCAATCGAGAATCGAAGACATGATGAAAGCGGAAAATCGCCATCGCCGTGAGATGCGATACCCATCGGTGTTGAAGAATAAAGACGACAGTGAGGTCGAAGGTATTCTGTACCGGGAGAGTATTCTGAAAAAGTGGGCCCAGACGGTCCTCTATATGTCCAGCGAAGAAACGGGGACAAACCGGAAGATAGGGCACATCCTGGCCGGAATAGCCGCTGCTGCCGCCATGACCTTTGCCATTGTAGCGACCTTCTTTGCCGAACAGCTTTTTGCCAGTTACAGTATACCCTGGGCAATGATTATCGTAGTCAGTTACATGTTGAAAGACCGTATTAAAGAAATCCTCAGAGGAATTCTTCTGCGTGTAATGCCGCGTTTTATTTCCGACCGTACGGAAAAGCTGGTTGATCAGATCATACAGCAAAATGTCGGCAAGACGAAAAGCATGGTACGCCTTGCTCAGTTGAGGGAAACACCGCACAGTGTTCAGGCCGTAAGAAACGCGGGAGCGAATCCATTCCGGACCATTTTGCCTCCGGAAAACATCATTCACTTTCGTAAAGACATTACAATACACAGCGGCAAACTGATGAAGGAGCACTCCCGGATCGAAGCAGTTACTGAAATCATTCGCATAAAAATGGATCGTTTTCTCGAGGAGATGGACGATGCCAAGAAATTTCTTAGAACATGGAAGGATGGCAAGGTCTCCACTGTTAAAGGCAGGCGGGTGTATCATATTAATCTTGTACTGCGGCTTCTTTCCAGCGAGGATGAGGAGCAGGTATCCAGATATCGTCTGATAGTCAACAAGCAGGGAATTCAGAGGATAGAAGAGGTGACTTCCCTGTAAACTGGCCGGAGAGGGAAAGGGAGCTGCGATTGCCTCCCCAGCCTGTGGCTCTATTCATACCACCGGGGTGCTTTTTTCAGAGTGCCGAAAAAACCCTGGTGGTGGGGGAATATGACCTGCGCATTGTAGCGCTTTTTCAAGCTTCGAACCTTCTCTATTGAATCGAAATATGCCTGTTTGTCATAAACGATTCCGGAAGCCTTGCCTGCGGGCTCAAAATTATCCGGGGTATAGATGCTGTCCTGAGGAAATATCAGGACCCGGTTCTTTAAATGAACGATCAGACCCAGAACCTCCGGGGCATGCCCGGGGAGGGATACTATTTCTACCCCGTCCATAATTGAAAACTCTGATTCGATCAGATGCAGTCGCTCTGGGGGAAAGTTAAAATCTTCGGCAATGTAGGCTCCATGCTTTCTTACATCCGGTTCAGAAATGAGTGCCTTTCCATACTCGTAGTCCCTTCTGCCGATATAGATATCAGCATTGGGAAACATGCGAATGTTCCCTGCGTGGTCAAGGTGCATATGCGATATAAGCACGGTGGAAATATCTTCCGGCTTCGTATCGCACAAGGAAAGCTGATGCGTCAGCTCCTGCTCCGGCGATATTGAAACAGGAAAGGAGGTACGCAGGTGTTCCGGCCAGTAGCCTTCCATGGCCCGGCTGTTGCAGCCTGTATCAAAGAGGAGGGTGCCGCTTTCGTGTTTTATCAGTACAGCAAAAACCGGAGTTGGTATTCGTACTGTTTCGTTTTCCGGTTTCGGCTTGTAGCTTGTCCCTTCTTCTATAACAAACATATCCCTGTCGCAGTGCAGGGTACCAGTGTCAAGAATAAATACCTTCATTCCAGCTCAACCTTGTGTTCAATCTGTGCTCATCATACTATCAGATATCCCGAGCCGCAAGATACAATAAGCTTGAATATGCGTTGCATGTTGTTTAGGATATACACCGGAGGTCAGGTACAAACATCCTATGGATCTTTCCGTGAACCGCTGTAAAACAGAGGATATTCGCGTTACACCTGTGCTGCAGCAGACAGCCTTCTGGTCCGAGGTGAAAAAACTTCAGGGGGTATCTTCGGCCGCTTTCAGTGTCTCGGTGGCTTCAGATGAGCTTGTCGTTACCGCGGCCGCCGGGGATTCGTCGGAGGATCTGCTGGTGCTTTTCCAGGAGATCGGCGATGGATTCTCCATTGCGTATGTCCCCTACGGACCTGAACTCGATCCTGGTCCGGATAACTTCGGGCCTTTCCTGGAGGACTTGTCGGAGGCTTTGCGGGGCTTCCTGCCCGCGGGTTGTATTCTGATCCGTTATGATCTGCTGTGGAGATCTCCCTGGTCGGAGGAAGATGATCGCTTTGATGAGAACGGGGACTGGCTCGGCCCTCCTGAACTGAGAACTCAGGAAATCAGGATCAATTTTCCAACCCAAAAATGGAATTTGCGAAAAGCGGAATCCAATATTCTACCGGCGGACACGGTATTCATTAATCTGACCAGGCCGGAGGATGAGCTGCTCGCTTCCATGCGTGCAAAAACCAGGTATAATGTCCGTCTTGCTCAACGAAGAGGAGTAGAGGTCGTTTCTGCCGATAAATCCCGACTCGATAGCTGGTATGATCTGTACCGTGAAACCTGCCGCAGGAACGGAATAAACCTTCACGGAAGATTTTTTTTTCGCGCTGTTGCGGACGCGGCGATGGTCTTTGGTGATGGTGCCGCGGATGTAGAGCTCCTTATCGCCAGAGCGGAAGGTGAAGATTTGGCGGCCATGTTTCTTGTAAGCGCCGGCAAACGGGCTACCTACCTTTACGGTGCTTCGGCCACAGAAAAAAGAAACCTGATGCCGACCTATGCCTTGCAGTGGGAGGCCATACGGCGGGCAAAACACAAGGGATGCAGAGAATACGATATGTTCGGTGTTTCGCCTTCGGCCGACAAAACCCACCCCTTGTACGGCCTGTACCGTTTCAAAACGGGATTCGGCGGATATATCTATCACCGCATGGGGTGCTGGGACTATCCTTTGAACACTGAAATTTATGATCAACTGCGTTGCCTGGAGATGAACAGCTCCGGGTACCATATATAGGAGAAACCTTATGCCTGTGCGGGATCCTGTTTTAGAGAAAAAATTGTCCCGGTTTCGGGATTTCTGGGACCGCAAGCCTGTTAAACGACCCATTATCGGCATCGACATAGGCGGCTGGTTTCCTTTTCAGCGTTTTTCTTCCCTGACCAGAATTGCCGACGGCGCACAGATCGCTCCGGAACAGCTTTCCAGCAGCGACTGCCTTTCGGACTACGAAGAGTTCTTCCGGCAGTCTCTGGCGACGAAGGACGATCTGATTAAAGGGGCTGCCCCGATATCCGCCATACCCTGGATGGAGGGAGTCCTCGGCGCGCGCCTGCGCCGTAATCGGGACAGTGTCTGGGCCGATGAGCGACGGCTGAGCTGGGAGGATATCTTCGCCTTTGAACTTACGGAAGATAATCCCTGGCTTCGCAGGTATCTCTCGTTTGTCCAGGATTTGTCAATCCAGGGCAGGGGACGGTACCCGGTGGGCCTGCCTATCCTGCGGGGTGTGGCGGATCTTTTCGGGATGCTCCGGGGCCACAGCGAAGCCCTGATCGACTGCATTGAAGAACCGGAACTCTCCAGAAAGGCCTGCTCAGTCTGCGCCGATGCTCTTGTCGGGCTTGTTCGGCAGCATCACAGTACGGCGGGAGATTTTTACGGAGGATACTACATCGAGCAGTACGGAATATGGGCCCCTGGACCCTTTGTCCGTCTCCAGGAGGATGAGTCCGCCGTATATTCACCCGATCTGTATGTCCGGATAATTCAGGATTTTGATCGAAGGATTGCCGCCTCCTTTTCTTACAGTCTTATCCATCTTCATTCGGCGAGCCTCTTTCTGCTCGAGCATTTTCTTGATGTGAAGGAAATCGATGTGTTCGAAATCAACAAGGATATCTGCGAGATGGACCTGCCTCAGATGATGCCGTATCTTAAGCGCATACAGGAGGCCGGGCGCCTGCTCTATGTCCGCGGCCCCTTGACCCGGGATGACCATTCGCTCATCCGCCGGGAGCTCTCTCCTGAAGGACTGGTACTGCAGACCGTCGCCCAGAACCTGGAAGAGGCAGATGATATCCGTGACACCCTGGACGGAATATACCGGGGATAAGCGGGACCGGTTTTACAGGTGAGCGGTTTCTTCAGAAATATGCTGTTGACTCTGTTCCTGGTGGTTTTTATCGAGCACAGCCATATGCATGCATTCGGTCCACTGCGGGGCAAACTCCTGGATGCCCCGCATCAAATATATTATTCCTTTCCGGGATTTTCCGCTTCCGATGGTCTGGACAGGTCAGTGCGTACCCGCGCTCAGTTTTATTACATGAATGAATTTCGGGGGTACGCCTTTGATCCCGATGATGAGAATTTGGACGACGAGGGCAGGTTTTCCGATTCTGAACGGGCGAAAGAACTTACGGCCATGGATTTTGAAGCCCTGGTTCTGGACGGAACGCTCAGTTTTCCCTTCGGGCATGCACACAGAATGGGATTAAGCCTCCGTTTCTACGCTTATTACGGAGGTTTTCTTGACTCCGCAATAGAGGGCTTTCACTCTGCTTTTAATCTGCCCAATGCCTCCAGAGAATATTTCCATCAGGGGGAAACCGCTGTATCCATAAAGAATGACAGGGGTGTCACGATAGAACTGGAGGGTCCCGGAGTTCTTCCCGGTGACATGGAACTCTTCGGCATCTGGACCTTTTCTGAAAACCGGCGAACTGTGTGGGGCCTTGCCTGGGCCCTGGAACTCCCCACGGGTAAAAAGGGGACTCCCGGGGGGAACGGCTACGCGGATATTGGAGCGCAGCTTCTGTATGAGCATCGTGTTGGTGAATCCTTTGTACTGCATTTACAGCAGGGTTTTGTTGTTCCTGGAGAACTGATCTTCAGAGCCGGCGGGGACGCGAAGCCTTTACTGATCAGTCAATCCCTCGCGGCTCTGGAGTGGCTGTGTTCAGATACCTGGAGTGTGCTGGGACAGATCAGGGTACATACTTCTCCTCTGACATCCCGGGCGCCTTTGAACCATTCCCTCTTTCCAGGTCCGGACCAGTTTGAGATGCCGGTAACAGCGCTGCAGATGGGGTTTCGCCGAAGCTATGATACCTGGGATCTTCAGGTATACCTTGAACAGGATTTCCTTACCCATGAAGGACCGGACATCCTTCTCAGTGTCGCAGCGGACTGGAAAATCGACAGCCGGTACTGAAGCTTCCGGCCGTCTGCGGCAGGGCTATATTACGAGGCTCAGATGCTTGTGATACAGCTTGTCGCGATGAGCCCGGACCTCCTCGGAGGAGAGGTAATCATCCAGGCGCATCCTGCGGTCTATCAATCCCCCCGGGGTAAATTCGATTATTCTGTTTGCAACAGTATCGACGAACTGGTGGTCGTGGCTTGTAAACAGGATGGACTCGCTGAACTCCATAAGCCCGTTATTCAGGGCGCTGATGGATTCCAGGTCAAGATGATTTGTCGGTTCATCGAAAATAAGAAAGTTCGCGCCGGAGAGCATCATTTTTGACAGCATGCAGCGAACTTTTTCTCCTCCGGATAGTACCTTGACCGGTTTTTGAGATTCTTCGCCGGAAAAGAGCATGCGCCCTAAAAATCCGCGCACGTAACTCTCCTCTTCTTCGGCATCGGTGTACTGACGGAGCCAGTCGACCAGTGACATATCGGAAGTGAAATACTCGCTGTTGTCCTTGGGAAAATAGGCAGGAGTTATGGTGACTCCCCAGTCATAGCTTCCCGCATCGGGTTCCATCCGTCCCGTGAGGATCTCGAAAAGGACGGTTTTTGCCTGGTGGAAAGGACCGACAAAGGCAATCTTGTCTCCTTTGTCGACGGTAAAACTTATGTTCTTCAGCAGGACTTCCCCGTCGAGGCTTTTTGTTATGCCTTCCACGCTGAGTATGCTTTTTCCGCTTTCCCGGCCGGGATCGAAACTGACGTAGGGGAATCTTCGGGATGTCGGTTTGATATCATCTATGGTCAGTTTATCGATGAGTTTTTTTCTTGCCGTCGCCTGCCGGGCTTTTGAAGCGTTTGAACTGAAGCGCTGGATAAACTCCTTCAGTTCTGCAATTTTGTCTTCCCTGCGCTTCTTCTCGTCCTTCATCTGCTTGTTGGCAAGCTGGCTCGCCATATACCAGAAGTCGTAGTTTCCCACATAGAGGGTGATTTTACTGAAGTCAATATCAGCTATGTGCGTACAGACGCGGTTTAGAAAGTGTCTGTCGTGGGATACGACGATAACAGTGTTCTTGAAGTTGTAGAGAAAGTCCTCGAGCCAGCTGATCGATTCCAGGTCGAGGTTGTTGGTAGGCTCATCCAGAAGCAGAATATCGGGGTCTCCGAAAAGGGCCTGGGCCAGAAGCACCCTGACTTTCTGCGCTCCTTCCAGGTCTTTCATTTTTTTCGTGTGGAACTCCTCGGCAATTCCCAGACCGCTCAAGAGCTGGGCCGCTTCGGACTCGGCCTCCCAGCCACCCATTTCGGCAAACTCTCCTTCAAGTTCGGAAGCCCGCATGCCGTCTTCTTCGCTGAAGTCCTCTTTGGCATATAGACTGTCTTTTTCAGCCATGATTTCGTAGAGTTTGCGGTGCCCCATGATAACTGTATCAAGTACCGTGTTCTCATCATAGGCAAACTGATCCTGCTGGAGTACGGCGATACGTTCTCCGGGGGAGGTGTTTATCTCGCCGGAGTCGGCTTTGATTTCTCCCGATAGGATCTTCAGGAAGGTTGACTTTCCCGAACCGTTGGCGCCTATTACGCCGTAGCAGTTGCCGGGAGTAAATTTGATGTTTACGTTCTTGAACAGTACCCGCTCTCCAAAGGAGAGGCTTATGTCACTCGCGCTGATCATAGTGTATATATTCCTTTACCGGTGCGGTTATTTCTGAGGAGTATTGACAATTCCTACCCGAGACAGCCGGAAAGGTCAAGTCCGTAACCTGAGAAAAAAAATGTTGACATATTGGTCCGACCAATGATAGTATGGTTCTACGCTATACTGTGGTTTATGCAGTATGGCGTATTTTTTCTGTTCCCTGACAGGAACAGGGCGGTCCTACTGGATAAGCTGCCGAAACCAAGCACTGTCCCATCCGTTCTTGGGGGGACACGGCGTTGCCGTGTCCCCCTTACTTTTTACTTTTCCGTGCTGTTGGTGTAGTCGTTTTTCGCGAATGAGTGGGTAAGGCGGTCGATTATTATTGCCAGAAGTACAATACTGATACCTGCTTCAAATCCTCGTCCGACCTCTATGCGGTTAATCGAAAGAAGTACCTCCATTCCCAGCCCTTTGGCCCCAATCATTGAGCCGATAACCACCATTGCCAGGGCCATCATGGTTGTCTGGTTGACCCCGACCATTATCGACGGTTTTGCCAGGGGCAGCTGCACATCGAAGAGAACCATGCGTGGCGTAGCCCCGAAGGCCAGGGCGGCTTCGACAGCCTCCTTGTCTACTGTCCGGATGCCGACGTTTGTCAGTCTGATCACCGGTGGTACCGCATAAATGATCGTCGCAATGATTGCGGGTACTTTTCCGAGGCCGAAAAACATCAGGGCCGGAATGAGGTACACAAAGGAGGGCATGGTCTGCATCCCGTCCAGTATGGGCTTGATGATGGATTCCGCTTTGTCGCTCCTGGCCATGATAATTCCGATGGGAAGCCCGATGAGAAGCGAAAAGATTACCGCCGCGAAAACCAGGCTCAAGGTCCGCATGGCCAGGTCCCAGTAGCCGAAGGTTCCTATTGCAAAAAGCATGAGGGCGAAAGAAAAACCGTCATACCACTTACCAAGAAATTTCCACCCCGCCAGGAAGACCAGAATAATGATGACAAACCAGGGGACAATGGTAAAAAAGTTTTCGAAAGCCAGCATGACCTGCAGTATGATAAAGCCAATTATGTCAAAAAACTCGTCCAGGTTTGTCAGAAGCCAGTTCATTATTGTGTCGATCCAGTCTGCCAGGGGAATGGATATTACTTCAGGGAACTCAATCATGTTTCTCTTCCTCATCTGATTTGATGGTCTCGAATATGGTGTCGGTCTTGACAACACCAAGAAGCTTGCCGCTTTCATCGGTAACCGGGATGGGATAGGGGTTCGCATTGACGATACTGAACAGCTCTTCAATGTAGCTGTCCTCCCTGACCGTCGGCACGCCGCGGATCGCTTCCGGCGGGATCTTGGCGTTCTTCTTCTTTTCCGAGGCAAGGGGTTTGAGCCGTTCTATGGTAGCGACTCCAAGGAGCCTGAGGGTCTTGTCTACAACGAAGGCTGCTTCGCGTTTGTTAGCCTGAAGCATGTGAATCGCCGTATTCGGACCCTCCCAGGCGTACAGAAGCACCTCCGGCTCCTGCATAATGGTTCCAGCTGTAAGGACCTTTGCGGGAGAGGCATCCCGGACGAACTCATGGACGTAGTCGTCCGCCGGTTCGGTAACGATCTGTTCCGGAGTACCGATCTGGACAATACTGCCGTCCCGCATAATCGCAATACGGTCTCCAAGTTTCAGGGCCTCATGAAGATCGTGGGTTACAAAGATGATCGTTTTTTGCAGTTTGCCCTGCAGTTCGACCAGTTCATCCTGCATCTGCCGCCTGATCAGGGGGTCCAGACCGGAAAAGGGTTCGTCCATCAACAGGACGTCCGGCTCGTTTGCCAGGGCCCTGGCCAGTCCGACGCGCTGCTGCATTCCCCCGCTCAACGCCCCGGGGTAGTAGTCTTCCCAGCCCTTTAGACCAACGGTTTCCAGGGACTGCATGGCCTTCGCGTAGCGTTCCCCCTTGGGGAGTCCCTTGACCTTGAGGCCGTAGGCCGCATTGTCCAGAACGGTCATATGTGGAAAGAGTCCGTAATGCTGAAACACCATACCGTAGGTTGTCTTGCGGAAATCCAGAATTTCCTCTTTGCCGAGTTTGGTTACATCCGTGTTGTTGACGATGATCGATCCGCTGGTCGGTTCATTGAGACGAATCAGCGATCGTATAAGGGTGGATTTTCCGCTGCCCGATAGTCCCATGAGGATGTAAAACTCACCCTTGTTTACATCAAGGGAGATTTCCCTCATTCCTATTACACAGCCGGTTTTCTCTTGAATTGCTTCCTTCGAGAGCTTTCTCATCTTTGGAGAAAGCACGCGCTTTACATCCCGGCCGAATACCTTCCATAGGTTTCTTACTTGAATGAAGCCTTCAATATCTTCCGAAGAATCTTCTTGTACATTCGGCCCGGAGGAAGGAGCTTCAGAGACCTCCCGCTTATTTTCACTGGACATGCCGTTTTATCTCCTTGATAATGCAGATGGTACAGGACTTACGATGATTATCCTTAGAATACTAAATAGTAAACGTGCTTTAGTCAAGTTTTTTCGAGATATCAGAGGGACTGTATCGCCGGGAGTATATTTCAAAGTCTTATAAAGCAAACAAATATTCTTCACAGATATCCATTTGCCTCCAGGGTAGATAATATAATAGAGATAACAAAGAAAATACATTGAACTTTGTGTTGTAACTATTCTCCTTGTCCCTTGGGTCCTTGTGTTTTCATTTTAAAAATGATCCTTCTTCGAGTTCTCTGAAGGCCGTCTGCAGCTCCTCCCGGGTATTCATGACTATGGGACCGTACCAGGCGACAGGTTCTGCAAGGGGAATGCCCGATACCAGCAGAAAGCGGATTCCTTTGCTGCCGGACTCAACAGTAATGCTGTCACCGTCGGAAAAAAGCAGCAGATGTCGGTTCGCAGCCTGTTTTTCCACGTGAGTATCAGCCCAGCCGGCGCTTGAACGGGGTACATCGAAAGGCTCCCTTTTACCGCAGAAATCTCCGCTTCCGTCGATTACGTAGGCAAAGGCATGTCGCCCCGGAGCAATGGGTATCTCCTGGAGGGTTCCGGCGGGTATTTCGATATCGAAATAGGACGGATCAACGAAAGTCCCATCCACTGGCCCCCGTCCCCCCCAGAGTTCTCCGCAGATTATTCTGGCGGAGGAACCCTCTCGGCTCGTCACCGCCGGGAAATCTCCGGCCCCGTACTGCTGGTACCTGGGGGGCGTCATCTTTTTTGCCCTCGGCAGATTCGCCCAGAGCTGGAAACCGTGCAT
>Ga0334900_1002119_pt1 | contig 18454 bp, 16 predicted proteins | sample GraSluR3_MG_2_FD_207231 | JGI IMG/M metagenome (GOLD analysis project Ga0334900, IMG submission 207231) | Sludge microbial communities from methane-producing bioreactor in Wageningen University, Netherlands - Granular Sludge_31_08-R3 | ecosystem: Engineered > Bioreactor > Anaerobic >...
ACACTTCCTCATGATCTTCATCCAAAATTTCTCTAAGTAATTGAAGAGCATGTTTCCGTATTTTAAATCCCTGTGGTTGCCATACATGCATTCCTTTAATAGGGTAACGTGTATCAATAATCTCTGCTTCTTCCAGTATATTATGGAACCATTCACTAAATTCAGACATTTCTTCACCAGTATAATTTTGATAGAATATCTATTTTTATATTCTAAGATATTTTATTCTGAAATTAACAATTCGGATAATTTTTCATTCCTTAAATTAAATTCTATTTTAGTAAAATATTTATTCAAGCATATATTACTTAAATTGAATTATCAGATTAAAATTACAATAGCAATCTATAATATTAGTTAACAAATAGGATTTAAAACTGGGTTATAATAAATGTTTTGAATTAGGGTAACCTTCAAAGAAAAAATTAGTTTAATTTCTTATTATCCCAAACAAACCATATACACACCGATAAAATCCTATGAAAACCATGAAGGTGGATAAATGATTAGAATAATTAATTATATTACAGGTGTAATCTTATTATATTAATTAATAAAAAAAATTTTATAAGGTTCCGTTTTATAAATTCTCATGATAAAAAATTAAAAAAATTATTCACCATTAGTATGATAAAGGCACAGCCCTTAAAATTAAGATTATTTTAGAAAGGAGATTTAAATGGATTTTAATCGGGTTAAATTACCCCGGGAGATTCACAGTGGACCCGGCGTGATCACAGAGACAGGTGTCATTTGTAAGGATTTGAAACTGGAAGGTAAAGTTTTACTTGCCAGTGGTCCCCGGACAATGAAAATTGCTGGGGAAAAAGCCATCACCAGTCTTCAGGACTGTGGTTATGATGTGGAAACTATAACCATTGAAAAACCATCTCATGATGCAGTTAGTCAGGTACAGGATTGTATGGGTAATGTAACTGCTGTTTTAGGAGTTGGTGGTGGGAAAGTTATTGACGTGGCTAAAATGGCATCCACCCAGTCAGGAGTGCATTCTGTAAGCATTCCTACAGCTGCTTCACATGATGGCATTGCCTCTCCAAGGGCGTCCATTAAAAACAAAAAGGGTAGTGTTTCCCTGGCAGTTGAACCTCCAGTGGGAGTTATTGCTGATACTCAAATCATCAGCCAGGCCCCATTTCGGCTTTTAGCAGCCGGATGTGGTGATATCATATCTAATTACACTGCCATATTGGACTGGAAATTAGCTCATCGTTTATTAAATGAAGAGTTCAGTGATTCTTCAGCAGCCCTATCTTTAATAACCGCAGAGACCATGATCAAATCCGCCGGTGACATAAAAGAAGGTCTTATTGAAAGTGCAGCCATTGTGGTGAAAGCTCTTATCTCCAGTGGTATGGCCATCAGTATTGCTGGTAACAGCCGACCAGCCAGTGGAGCTGAACACAAGTTCAGCCATGCCCTTGATGTCATAACTCCTGAACCTGCCCTTCATGGTGAACAGTGTGGTGTGGGAACCATTATGATGATGTATCTTCATGGTGGAGATTGGGAGTTCATTCGTGACACTCTGAAAACTATTAAAGCCCCGGTAAATGCAGATGAACTGGGAATTGAACCAGAATATATAATTAAAGCATTAACAATGGCCCATACTATCCGAAAAGAAAGATACACTATTTTAGGTGATAGGGGACTTACAGAAGAAGCTGCTGAGAAACTTGCACGTAAAACTGGAGTGATTGACTGATCCTGGCTGGTTGTGTCTTCTTGGATTTTATACATATTATCTATTAATAAAACTGAGAAAAGAAAGAGAAAGATCATTATAAAGGAAAAAGAAAGATCATTAATATAACATTCAAAACAACATCCAAAATAGGATTTAATATCAACCATTAAATTTGATGGGCATTTGACCATGGATCTAAAATTGACATAGATCTAAAAATATAATCCCAGGGAGAGGACAAAACAATGATAACCCTCATCGGAAATAAATTAGCAGAAAAAGGACTCAAATTCATGCACTATGGAGCTGCCAGCCAGTGCGAGGAGTGTCGCTTTAAGACCACTTGTATAGAATCCCTGGAAGAAGGGAGAATGTACAAGATTAAGGAAGTTAAAAATACTGAACATCCCTGCCCAGTACATGAAGGTGGTAATGTAAAAGTGGTTGATGTCGAAAAAGCCATGATAAAAACCACTATTGACTCTAAACGTGCATTCGAAGGTTCTAACGTAGTTTTTACACCCCCAGAATGTGAAGAAGAATGTTCCTTACATGAACTCTGTTTCCCCGAGGGCCTTTACCGTGAAGATAAATGTAAAATCATGAAAAAAATGGGAAGTCCCCATGAAGAATGTCCTAAAGGTTTAAACCTGACTGTTGTTCTTCTTAAATATTAAGGTTTAATTAACGTGGGGATATTAAAATTAAGAAAGAAATTTAATCCATAAATTGAAATCAATTCAATTGATTTAGAATAAATCCATATCTAATATAAATCCATGATTAATTTAGAATACTATTAATTTAGAATTACTATCAATTTAGAATATTATTAAGTGTAGAATAGTTAAGATTACTGGGAGACTGATGAATGCATCCGAAAAAAGAAGTTGCTTGGGAAGCTGTTCAGCTAGTAGATGATGCTAAAAGACAAGTTGCCAAAGAAGCAGCAATGATGGTTACTGATGGACAGATACTGGGCCTGGGAACCGGTTCAACCACCCATTACTTTATCCAGAAACTGGGAGAAAGAATACAAGAAGAAGAAATAGATATTATGGGCATACCCACATCTTACCAGTCATTTTTCCTGGCAAGGGATTGTAATATACCCATAACCACTCTGGATGAACACCTTCCAGATCTTGCTGTTGATGGTGCTGATGAAGTAGATCCTCAACTTAATCTTATTAAAGGTGGAGGTGCAGCCCATACACTGGAGAAGATTGTTGATTCCGCAGCGGACCATTTTCTGGTGATAGTGGATGAGTCTAAGATAGTGAAAAAACTGGGTGACTTCCCGGTGCCTGTAGAAGTTATTCCCTCAGCACTAAAACCCGTTACAGAAGAAGTCAAAATCATGGGAGGTGTTCCTTCTTTGAGAATGGCTCAGATGAAAGATGGGCCTGTGGTTACTGATAACAACAATTTTATACTGGATGTTCAGTTTTCAACGATTCCTAATCCTGAAGAGATGGAAAAAGAACTTAACAACATTCCAGGAGTAGTGGAAAATGGTTTGTTCATTGACGTTGCCCATGAAGTCCTGGTTGGAACCTCTGATGGTGTAAAACACATGAAAAAATAGGGTTTCATTATCATATAAAATTGATTTTAAAAAAGTAAACATATACCCCTTTTTTATTCCTTACTCTTTTTTTACTGCCCTTTACAGTCATATCTATTTCCTTATAGAATGAATTCTTAGTATAAAAATGTTCCTAGTATAAAATAATTCATTGTTTAGTGATTTAAAATTTAAATATAATATCCCAGGATAATTCCCACCATAAATGTGGTAAAGTTAGCTGTGAGGGATATTAAAATAGCTTTTTTATAATCAAGTTCCAAGAGGAATTTAAGGAGCAACGCCTCCACCAGGAAGACTGAACCTTCCAGTACAAGTAAATTCTGGTAAAAGTAAATGTAAAGGTAGGTGGCCAGGGGTAAAGTAACCATATTTACCAGAATTGAGTAAAAAAATAGTTTTAGGGGATTATATTTGATAAATAACCATATTATAATAAATTCAATGATTATGGTTAAAATCAGAGGAAAAAATAAGTTATACATTATAATTCACATAGTTAACGTTTTAATCTGATTTTTTATCATTCTAAATTTCTTTACCATTATTCTAATTCAATGATTCATTTATTAATTTATATTCTAATGGAATGACTCAATTATTAGTCAGCATTATAATTCATTAATTCATTATTTAATCCTTTTAATCAATTAATTCATTATTTAATCCGTTGATCTTTTCCTGATGATGATAACAAGCACAACAGCCAGTGCCAGAATAGGCAGTACTATGAAATAAATGTAATCCCACCAAGAGCCAGGATTATCTGGTTCAGGGGTCTGATTCTGGGCAGTGAATTGTTTTTCATCAGTTTGACCATTTTCATAGGAATAGAGGATGCTGGTTTTTTCAATATTAAGGTCGTTACCCTGAATGGAATTTATTTTAAGCATTATCAGGGCGCTTTGGAGAGGGTTACTGTCACTAACTGTTCCATAAGTACCATCCAATTGGAGATTGGACCGGGCTACTCTGGAATCATTAGTGAGGAACTGTTCTACCTGTGTTTCATTCATTTCATCCAGTTGAACTGAATCATAAACTGTGCGGGGCACTGCATATATAGAGCAGATACTTAATTTGTAGAAACTGAATTCAGAGGAGTTTAAAACTTCCATAGAAGGGTTAGGAGTTCCATGAAGAATGAACACATAATCCGAGTAGTCCTGAATGTTACTTAACTGATAACTTATGGGGATGGTTTTCTGTCCGGGTTCAATAACATCTGCCGAGGATATGCCTGTGGAAAACACTAAGATGAATAACAAAACAAGTATTTGGAAATGTTTTGAGGATAACATACATTATATTATATGTTCCTTCATTTTTATAGTAGTTGGAATAGTCGTTGCAGGATTTAACATATACCATACAGCCTTACCTCAATAGATAGTGGAGCAATTAAACTTGCAATAAAATGAAAACAGGCTTAGGGGAATAATGAAACTTGGGGAATAAAATGAAAACAGGCTCATTCTATGATTTTCTGGATTAGTGTTGAAAAAAGAAATCCTAACCCCAGTACAATGACAATGGTAGCTCCAGATGCCAGGTTGAACAGGTAAGATAGGTATAAACCACAGGTGGTGAGTATCATTCCCAGGACAACTGCCAGTGTCATCATCCGCCCTAACCGGTAAGTGTATTGTTTAGCTATGGCAGCAGGTATGGTTAAAAGTGCAATTACCAGTATCACACCCACCACTTTAATCATAACCACCACTGAAAGGGCAACTAAAGATAAAAGAATTAGATATATGGTTGTGGTGTGCATTCCCATGATCTGGCTGAATTCTTCATCAAAAGAGATACCCATGAATTCTCTATTAAATAATAACACCATTATTATAATAGCAATATCCAGAACAAGCATGATTAAGATGTCGTTGAATGGTACGGTAAGTATGCTTCCAAAGAGGTAACTCATAAGGTCTGGAACATAACCCGGAGTCAGATTGATGAATATGATCCCAATGGCCATTCCCAGACTCCATAATATTCCTATGGCTGTGTCTTCACTGATTTTTGCTTTTTTACTGGTGATTCCCATGATCAGAGCAGATACTATGCTGAAGGGTATGGCTGCCATTATAGGGTTAACTCCCAGGAAATAACCCATACCAATTCCTCCGAAAGCTGCGTGTGAAATACCTCCACTGATGAAGACTATTCTTTTTATAACCACATAGGTCCCCACCACTCCACAGGCCACACTAACCAGCACAGCTGCCAGGAAGGCGTTCTGCATGAAACTATATGTTAAGATTCCCGCCACTTGAGATCACCATTATGATGTTTACTCTGATTTAATTACTTTGATTTAATGATCCTTCAGAATTCTATGGGGAAGACCATGACTTATATAGCCAATTGGGCATTCATATACTTTTTCCAGTCCTTCAGCAGACTCTTCGACCGATCCATGGTAGTATAATTTCTGATTTAAACAGGCAATACTTTCTACATGGGTTGATACTGCTCCCACATCATGACTAACCAGTACTATGGCCATCCTCTTTCTAAATTGAGCTAAGAGTTCATAAAATGACTCTTGCATCTTGGGGTCTATGCTGGCCATGGGTTCATCTAAGAGGAGTAGTTTAGGATCTCTTACTATGGCGCGGGCTATGAAAACCCGTTGTTTCTGACCACCTGAAAGTCGGCTCATCTGCCGATGGCGCATCTTCAGCATACCCACCTCTTCCAGTGCATTCACCACTTTTTCTCGATCGTCATCTGAATAATTTTTAAAAAGACCATGGTATCTGCCGGATAAAACTGTGTCAAAAACATTTATGGGGAAATCTGGGTCAAAAGAAACATACTGTGGTAAATATCCGATAGGATTAGAAGGATCTCCTGGTTTTTTTCCAAACACACTGATTCTACCCTGATCTGCTTTAATCAGTCCCAGGATAACTTTTAGAAGAGTGCTTTTCCCACCCCCATTAGGACCAATTATTGCTAAAAACTCATCTTTATCAATGGAAAGATTGACATCTTGAAGAACTGATTGTCTGTCAAAGGATACTGACACATTCTCCATTTCAACAACATTACACACCATATTACTCACACTAGATCATTTTTTTAAAATAATTTTATTTCCATAGTAAAAAAATTCCCGTTTTAAGTGCTGGCGAATGCTTCTGCCACTTTCTGCATGTTTTCCAGGTAGTTGGAGTCGAGTGGGTCAACCACCACTACCTTTCCACCAATTTCATTGGCAATTACCTCAGCATTACTAGTACTGAACTCTGGGGTTACGAAGATTATTTTAATATTATCTGCACGTGCTTCATCCACCAGGTTAGCAATTTCCTGTGGTGTGGGTTCTTTACCCTCTGATTCTATTGCTATTTGCTGGAGATTATAATCTTTGCAGAAATAGGCCCAAGCAGGATGGTAAACCATTATTTTTGTGTTATTTTTCCCAGATAAGGTTTGAGTGATGTTTTTATCAAGTTCATCGAGTTCTTTTAAGTATTCATCCCTGTTTTCAGTGTAATAATCTTTATTCTCAGGATCAGTTTGGATTAGAGTCTGATAAATATTTTCCACCATGATTTTGGCATTTTTAGGTGAAACCCATACATGTGGGTCGCTGCCTTCTTCCTGTTCTGCAGTGTTGGGCAGGAGGGTTATACCTTCAGATGTGTTTACTAGTTTCATTTCAGGATTCATACTGGCAATTTTGTCCATCCAGCTTAGTTCGAATTCAATTCCAGATCCTACCTGGAAATATATCTGTGCATCCTGAACCTGTTTCATCTGATTGGGAAGAGGTTCATATGTATGAGGATCAGCACCAGAAGGCACCATGACCGTTACATTAACTCGGTCTCCACCCACACGTTTTACAAATTCTTCCTGTGGTCCTACAGTAACCACCACCCCTATTTTTCCATCTGGAGATCCGGATGAATTATTAATTGCAAAATAATAGATAACTGTGAATGTGATTGAAATTAAAATTAAGGTTAAAATGATGTATATTACTTTTTTTCTTTCCATTTTGGCACCAAAAAAATATTTTGATTGGCATTAACTAACAATTACAACCTCACTACCATACTACAATTGAAAAATATTATAGTTTTATTAATATTTATAAATTTTCTTAATAAAAATTAGTAAGTTTTTTATATTAAATTATTAAATATTAGGGGGCATGGCCATTATAAGTGTGTCCCTCAGTGAAAAGCTTCTGGAAGAAATCGACAATCTGAAAGAAGAAGTAGGGTTTTCTGGTCGTTCAGAAGTTGTACGTGCCAGTACACGTCTTTTAATTTCAGATAATGAGGAAAAAAACAAGTTAAAAGGGTATATCCATTCCATACTCATCTTAATCCATCCTCAAAAATCAGAGGATAAGGTTACCCAGATCAAACACCAGTTTGAGGACATTATCAACACCCAGATCCACAGTCACTTGCAAGAAAACCAGTGCCTGGAACTTTTCATCCTGGAAGGTGATGCTGCAAGGATGAGAGAACTTTCTCGTCTTTTAAATAGAAATATCAAGTTTCTTTACTCCAAACTGGTACCTTTACCCCAGGATTAAGGTAAAAAAACTTTATTTCTATTATGGATTATTCTTTTGAAGGAAATTATGGGTTATTTAAGCGATTAATTTAAAGACCTATTTTAAAAACTTATTTTAAAGGCTTATTTTAAAGGCTTATTTTAAAAGATTGAGTTTAAAAGATTGATCAAGGCATCTGGAGTGTTCACAGGAGGGTAACATGTTCCATTACCACAGATATATACTGTGGCCTGATTATCAATCATTTTTTTACCTTCGACATTGGCAACTACCTTATTTAAATTATTATCATGATATTTAACCAGTAAAGTACTGTTAGGCAGATATTTCTTTTTTATGATGTTTAACATGGTTTCTGTGTCTTCTTTATTTTTTTCTCCGACTATAACTATCTCAAAGGAGGGTCCTGTATTCAGTAGAGTTCCAGAAAGGAACATGGTGAATGCTGAGGGAGATTGAGTTATTAATGGTGAGAAATATTTTTCCAGTGCCAATGCAGTATCCTCGGTTTTTGTGTTACCAGTTAAGAGGTAGAGTTTCTGTAGGTTTAAATTTTCCACAGAATTTCCAGAGGGTAGTGCAGTGTCATAGGCATCTTTTTGCCTTACCAGGACTTTCTGAGCATGATCTGAGGTGAAGAAGAATCCACCTTCCTCCTGGTCCCAGAAATGATCCAGGAGTATCTGATTAAGTTTTATTGCCAGTTTAAGGTAGGTTGATTGGAAGGTGGCATCATATAATTCCAGTAAACCCCAGATGAGATAAGCATAATCATCAAGATTAGCATCCACAGCAGCTTCCCCATCACGCCAGCGATGCATCAACAGTCCATCTTTCCGTATTTGGGTCATAATAAAATTTAAAGCATCTTCGGCTATCAAAATATAATCTTTCCTGTGAAATACTTTGCCTGCCATGGCCAATGCAGTGATAACCAGCCCATTCCAGTCTGTGAGGATCTTATCATCTTTATGGGGGTGAATTCTTTTTTCACGTGTCTGGAAAAGTTTTTCCCTTGCATCCTCCATTTTCCACCATAGTTCATCCTGGTTTATTTTTAATTGTGAAGAGAGTTCTTTCATGGTTTCTTTGAGGTAGATGATGTTTTTACCTGTTTTTTTGCCTGTGGCTTCTTCGGTGTAGTTTCCATCCTGCATCACCATGTATACTTTTGAGAATAGTTCCCCCTGATCAGGGCCTAATATTCTTATGATTTCATCTTTACTCCAGAGATAGTATTTTCCTTCTTCTCCTTCACTATCCGCATCTTCTGCAGAGTAAAAACCACCTTCAGGAGATTTCATATCTCTTAACAGATATTCAATAACTTCTTCGGCTGTTTCACGGTATTTTAGTTTTCCTGTGGCTTGATATGCTTCTGTGTAAGCGATTATCAGGAGTGCCTGGTCATATAACATTTTTTCGAAATGCGGTACCATCCACTCTCTGTCCACACTGTAACGATGAAAACCAAAGCCAACATGGTCATATATTCCCCCTCTGCGTAGGGTATCTAATGTTTTTTCCACCATTTTTAAGGCTTCATCTTTCCCTGTGTGTTTCCAGTATCTGAGAAGGAAAAGTAGATGGTGAGGTGTGGGAAATTTTTGGTAGCTGCCGAATCCAGCATATTTCTTGTCAAAGTTTTCCTGCAGGGACTCATAGGCCTGGTTTATTATTTCCTCCGGCAGTTCCTGACCTGATGTGCCATGGGATATTTCCTGGAGTGAAGAGGTTATGTCCTCTGCAGATCCTAATAGATCACCTCTTTCATCATTCCAGAGGTCTCTGATATTTAATATAATATCTTTAAGGCCTGCACCTCTTGGTCCACTTTCTTTGGGAAAGTAGGTGCCTGCGAAGAACGGTTTCAACTCTGGAGTCATTATGACAGTGAGGGGCCAGCCTCCAGTACCGGTGATCATCTGTGCCACTGTCATGTACACACTGTCAATGTCTGGTCTTTCCTCTCGGTCAACCTTTACAGAAATGAAGTTTTCATTCATTAGTTGACCGATTTCTGGGTCCTGAAAAGATTCCCTGGCCATCACATGACACCAGTGACAGGTGGAGTAACCAATTGATAGAAAAATAGGTTTATTCTCATCTTTAGCTTTTTTGAAAGCCTCATCACCCCAGGGGTACCAGTCCACAGGGTTACTGGCATGCTGGAGTAAGTAAGGGCTTTTTTCATGTTTAAGATGGTTTTGGAAGTTTTCCACTTCTTTTTGAGATTTTTTAGACATTTTATCGCCATTAATTAAATCTTAAAATTAATGTCAGGAGCCTATATTTGCCAGGAGTCTATTATTAATTCCATTCAATTATTTTAATCCAGTTTTAGGAAACATTAAATTAATGTGCACTATGTTGATTTGTTTTACAATTTTATCTGGTAGGTTTTTTACAATTCCAGTTTGAGTTTTAACAATTCCAGCTGAATTTTAACAATTCCAGTTTGAGTTTTTAGAATCTTATTCAGTTGGTTTGCGATCACAGAGAAGTATATCCCCTACACCTACATTTTCTGATTCAACTTCTCGGATAATGATCACCATGGCTGAGACAGGCAAGTTCATCACCTGACTGGCAGTGGTAGCAAATGATCTGACCAATTCCCTTTTCTGTTTTTTACTCATTGCTGGTGCATCTATAGTTATTACAGGCATACAAAATTCACCTCTACTTTTAGATTGTTAAATGATTAACTGAATTAATTGGAGTTAGTTATGATTTTGTTAGGCCATAAATTTTTTCAAAAAAAGTGGAACTTTTCCGGTATAGATGTCCTCCAAAATGAAAAATTGAAGAAACATACCTATCTGGTTCTTTGAGTATACATCTAACAGTAAATATTCATTGGTTTCTAAGATTTTTTTAGAAGGTCATTTACCAGCCAACTTCATAATAAGTAAGGTAACACTTACTGTAACATGATCTTGGTAAAATATCAGAATTTTGTTTTACCAATATAACAAGAAATGTCTGACAATGACCAAAAAATAAACATCTATATTCACCATCAGACTTGATGAAATAATTAATGATAAGTAAAAAAATATTCAAAGATAAGTTATAATATTGAATACAATCCTCCCTAAATGATTCAAAAAATAATTTCATAAAAAAATAATTTCATTAACCTATAAAAAAGGATCCGGAGAGTCATATGAAAGACAATTCTAGCATAGAAAATGTATCGGCCCCCAAGAGGCAACCTAAAGATCCATTACTATCCAGCACACTAAATAAAAATAAAAATTCAGAGGATAATCTTTCCTCTTCTGATGAAACCCGTCGTGTTAAAGATTTGGAGAAAGAACTTCGTGCAAAAGAGGCTGAAATTGACTTCCTTAAGGAGAAGTTAACCAACAATCAGGAGATAATGCTGGATGTGATTGAGGAGAAGAAAGAACTCAAAAAGCAAATACATGACTTTGAAGTAAAGGAAGTGGATTTGAGGCTGAATAACTTCCGGGATCTGCAGAGGAAACATCATAAACTTGAGCATCGTCTTTTTGTAACTAAAAATCAACTGGATGAGGCACGTCAGGAACTTGAATTCAGAGCAAAACTCATCAAAGACTTGGAAAAACGGGGCGTGTCTGATTATATCCTGGGAAGATTCCCTGAAAGCTTAATAGAATACAATAAAAGGGGATAATGATTAATTTTTTTCTAATTTAGTTTATTTTCTATAGTAATTCCAGCAGATATAACTGCAATTTTCTAATTTACTTAATTTAAATGTTAAAACTTACTTAATTTAGATGTTTAATATAAGTTTATTTTCAAAAAAATAGAGGGAAAAAAATTTTTTCCTCATCAGTCTTACTGTTGTTTTTTAGAGTAGACGAATCCAGCAGATATCAGGCCCAATGCTAATCCTAGGAATATGAGTGGACTTCCGGTTTCCTGCATACCAACTGTCGTAGCACTACTAGTTCTTGCACCACTAGCCCTTGCAAGTACAGTTATATCATCTTGATCCTGCTCTATTACTGTTTCACCATCGTAGAGTAAATCTGTGAAGTAGAAATGTCCTGCATTAGCTAGTATACCATCAATCATGAACCCATATGCAGCATTTGGAGGTATTGTTCCTACGTGCCATGAAATAGAGTCTCCATCTCTAGTTACTGATGTGGCTGGAATCCAGTTTTCATCTTCACCCAAAAAATCAGTTGTATAATAGTATCTTTCGTTATTCCACTGTAAACCATCAGTGTCTATTTCTAAGGTGCCGTCTGCCACCCCATTTTCGTCGCTATTTATTTCAACCACGTATTTAACATTGTCACCCACGTATGCTTCTTTAACATCTTCGTGTTCGACACCGGGTTCGATTTCAGCCACAAAGGTTCCAGTTATATTTGCATCTGCTGCAACTGTTCCACTGAAAGCTACAACTACCAAAACAAATAATATAGTACTCAAATACCTTTTCAAAAAAAGTCCCCCCTTTTTCTAATTAACTTATTCTTAAACCCCCTATAGGTTTTTAGAATAAGTCTATCTGTTAATTATATTCACCATCTTAAAAATATTTAACCGATAATTGTGGGGAGGCAGTTTCTGTTAAAAAACTGTTAGAGTGGAGATAGAAATTGCTGAATGTGACAAGAGTATGGTAACAATACTAATAAAAGTAAATACCAACCAAAGCTTTAATGGTTCTTTCCTGACCAAAAAAACCAAATTTTCCTACATTTTTAATAGTGAATCTTAACCTTGAGGGGAGGATATGTTAACATCATGGACTTGGAAAGAATGTTTATTTTTTAGATCGTTAAACGTTAATTGTTTGCCACAAGTTCGTTTAAATTTTGATTCATAAAATTTAACAACCAATATTGAAAAGTCACTATTAAACAAAAAGTGTATGAAAGCCTATTCGATAAGATATGCCCTTCTTATTCGATCTGAACTCATATAAACAATATATTTTAAAAAATTCCCATTTTTTTGTTTAGATCTCGACCTATATCAAACCTAAATCCAGGGTTATTAGTAAAAGTAACTAACAGATAAATATTAAAAAAATTAACAAAGAGATGTTTCTGAATGGATTAAATTTATGAGGTATGATCAAACAAACATCCTTTTTTTAGACATATACTGCTGAGTGTTATTATTCAATAGAAAAGAAGAAATTTGTTAATAAAATTATGCTGTTGCTAAACCTAAACTAGCAGTTGTATCTGGTAAGTTGAGATCATTAGGAGCTTCTATAAAAATTGGCTTCTCAAGGTTTTTTTGATGTACAGGTACAGTGAAAGTAAATTCTACAACAATAAAATCTTTATTTACCCCTATATTTCCTCTAAGCTTTTTAAGATTTTTAATTGAAAATTTATCTACACCGAGAATTTTGGATACATCCAATATTTCAAAAGATACAATTTCTCCTTTTTTATCAAAATCTAATATGAGATGATCATTAATCTCTATAGATTCCTTATACTCTATGTCACCACCTATAAACATGAATAAGGAATCATTAAGAGCATCATAATCTTTTAAAACCTTTAAATCGCTTACGTTTTTCATTTGCGTACCCTTCTGTCCTTCTTCTGTATATATGTAGTTATGACCTTTATATTTTTGTTTTGATCAATATCAATCACTATAATAATATCATATTCTTTTCTCTTAGGATGTCCATAAAACACTTTGTATTTGTTATCTTTCTTATTGTTATAACTTTGTTCTAATATCCCTTTAATTTCTAGATTTGTTAAACAATCAATGATCAGTTCTTTATCTAGAGATCTTTCTAATAATCTTTTTTTAGTATGATCAGTTATTATAATTTGATTTGCAGTAGTTTCCGATAAAGTTTGCATTGCTTTTGCTAAATTTATTGTACCACCACATTATTAGTTGAAATTTTAAGAAAATGTGAAAAAATACTCTATAATTTATTCAATATTATTATCTACTATTTTAAAGATTTTGCTAATTAATTGATTATAATCTTACTTCGTAATAGGCGCGTTTAACGAAGTAAATACAGGGCACTTTTAATGACTTTGCAATATTAAAAAATTTTGTATACTACTAAAACAAAAGCCCCCTAAATGACCTATTTATATCAGTAAGGGTAGTTAACAACTATCTTATAGATTTTTATAGCTTTTTTAAAAATTCATCCTAAAAAAAACAAACATAATCTTAAAAAAATATGAAACTGAAAATATTTGAGTTTAACCTATCAAAAAATTCAAACATCTAATAATAAATGAATTAATAATATTTTAATAAAGAAATATATCTTCAATAGCAATATGGAGATTATTTTTGTCAGTTATGATATTTTTAATAACTTGTGAAACAATTTTACAAAGTTTTAACTTCATATAGGGGAATTCTCCATGACTTTCTTTAATTTCGTACATTTTTTCATAATTTTTGGCTCTTTTAATAATTGCCTCTTCATTGAGTTTGCAGAAATTTTCAATATAAGTTTCAATCTCGTTACAACCACGTTGATTTAAGTTATATGAAACTGTGTACATGTCATAAACAACTTTACCATATTCACTCGAGTTTGAACGTTTTTCAATGCATAAAAAAGGTCTTTTCATTAAAGCTGCTAATTTATAGTTTTCTGTCACTTCTTCTTTCAATAATACTGGAACTTTAAAAATTCTTGATATATAACACAAATTCTCCCCCATATCCAATAAAACTCCCCCTATTCATTTATGATAAGTAACACATTATTATTTTACATCACCTCCTTTAATAAATACTTTACCTTTTAAACATCTTAACAGTGATTATTATCATTTTTTAATTGGTAAAATATATCAGATATAAAATATAAACTACAGTTGTTAGGCTTTTCCTAATTAATCATTGCAATGAGATATATTTATTAAAAAATAGTAAAAATTCAATATTGCGAATTAATGTCTAGTAAAATCGAAAAACCACTAACACGAATATAATTATCCATTATTATTCTGTTCACCCCAATTTGTTATTACAAGTTTATCTTTTTTGTAATACAAACGGTTCCATATATAACTTTCCATTTTTTTTCTAATAGCAATTATTAACCTATAGTATGACCAATTGAAATTGGTAATTTACATGTCTGGTTCGAATGTATTTCTCGCACTAAAAGATGATTCTGAAGCAGCAAAAATCAACCAGATACTTTTAGCAAATGACTACACTAATATTACTTCTTTTAACTGTGAAACTGGCCAACTGATAACTTCTGGAGACGTAAACAGTGATCTTATTGATATAAATTCTTTTGATCTAACTTCTTTTGATTTAATTTTAACTGATGAAAACATAAATGATAATGAAGAGTTAAATAATCTATTAAAAGAAACAATTGAAGAAAAAGATATTCCACTAATCCATATAACCTCTAATTCCAGAGCAAGTTCTGTTTATAATCCTGATTTTAATCCTTATTCTAATCCTCAGTTTAACCCTGATTTTAACCCTAATTCAGATATTATTCCTGATTCTGATGTTTGTAGGGCAATTGATTTAAGAAAAAACAAGTTGTATCTTTCCATACCATATAAACCCCAGGAACTTCTATTAACTATGGAACTGGCTTTCTACAAGAACAAGATGAAAAATGCTCTCTATGAAAGTGAGGATAGATACCGTCTATTAATTGAAAATGCCAATGATCCTATTGCCATGATCAACTATGATGGTGAATTTATCCTGGTTAACCGTAGCGCTGCCAGGTTTTTCGGATGCGAAACAGAGAAATTCCAGGGTAAAACCATGTGGGATGTTTTCCCCAAAAACCATGCAGATTCCCAAATAAAAGATATAAGGAACGTTCTTGATAGTGGTAAAGGTGAGGTTTTTGAAGGAAAAACAGTCATCAAAGGTAAAGAACGCTATTTCCGCACTAACATCCAGCCTATGCCCATAAGAAATGGTGGGAAGAAGATGGTGCAGCTCATTGCTCATGACATTACTCCTTTAAAGCAGGCTGGAAAGGCCCTTCAAAAGAGTGAAGAAAAATTTCGAGAAGTTTTCAACAATGCCCATGATGGTGTTTCCCTGCACACCATTGGTGAAGATGGTTTACCAGGTATTTTTTCTGAAGTGAATGATGTAGTCTGTCAAAGGTTAGGTTATACCAGAGAAGAACTCCTGAAAATGAGTCCTAAAGATACTATAAATCAAAAAACCTTGCAAAAACTACCAAGAATCATGGAAAACTTGAATTTCAATAGAAGGGCAACATTCGAGGCTGTACAGATCACCAAGAGTGGTGATGAAATAATAACTGAGATCACCAATCATCTTTTCCATCTGCAGGGAAATAAAATGGTCATGGCCATATCCAGAGATATATCAGAGCGTAAACAGATTGAAGAACAATTATTACGTGTTTTAGCTGGTATCGAAGGCACTTGGGATGCAATTGGAATATCAATGCCGGATGGTTCTCATTTTTATCATAATCAATCTTTCAATGAACTCTTTGGTTATCGAGTAGATGAACTCAATGAACCTCTGGGTTCAATAAAACTTTTTGCAGATCAGGAAATGGGACACGAAATTGTCAATACCATAATGAGGGGTAAAAATTGGGAAGGGGAATTGAACATGCTTGACAAAACTGAACGTGTCTTCCCAGCATTTATCCAGGCTAATGCTATTAAAAATGATAATAATAAAGTTATTGGGTTAATATATGTAGTCAACGACATAACTGATAGGAAAAAGGCAGAATATGCCCTAAAGACCAGTGAAGAAAAGTTCCAAAACCTGGCTCAAACCGCACTAGATGCTATTATTATAATTGATCGCGAAGAAAAAATTGTTTTCTGTAACAGCAGTCTTGAAAAAATCTTTGATTATGGTGAAGAAGAAATACTGGGAGCATATCTTGACACATTGATACCGCAACAATATACAGAGGATTTCCAAATAAAACTAGACTATTTTCACCAGCAAGATCTTGAAGTGGGGAATGTTTTCGAGTCATTTGGTTTACGCAAGGATGGTAGTGAGTTTCCACTGGAAATGTCCCTTAACACCTGGAAGTCAGAAGGTGAAATATACACCACACTTATTCTTCGTGACATAACCCAGAGAAAGTTAAATGAATTTAAAATGAAAATGCGGGAAGACATATTCCAGTTAATGTCACAGAATATAGAAGAAGTTTTCTGGATCATCGACCCCCTCACTGGACAGATCCTTTATATGAGTCCATCATACCATAAAATTTGGGGTCAGACCATTGAAAACCTCTATCAGAATCCTCGTTCATGGATAGAATCCATTCACCCCGGTGATAAACAGAAATTCATCTCCTATATATTCGGAAAAAATGGTGTAGGTACCATGCACAGAGAAGGAATCGAATGTAGAGTTTTACGTCCTGATGGTAAGCTCCGGTGGATAAAAGTGAGGGCATTCCCAGTTATAAATCAAAACAAGGAGATTTATCGTAGAGTTGGCATAGCAACTGACATTTCCAGACTTAAAAATAATGGAAAACCATAAAAATATTAAAAATATTAAAAATCATAAAAAATATTAAAAATCATAAAAAAATCCCACAAAAAAGAGCACTCCTTAAATAAATAAAATATATACTAATGTGTTAAAAGTTTTTTTTAAAAAGTTAAGTCTCTAATTAAAATAGATACTAACAAATATTAAACAATTTATGCTATTTTTGCATTATAAATGATATCATTGTAGTTTCATTATCAATGAACCGTATTTAACTGTTATTATGTATATTCACCATACCTTAAGATGTAATAATTTATTATGAGTATTAACGCTGAAAAATACTACTCACCACACCCACCCTATGACCTCTTTTGTGAATATGTTCACTAATATGAGTTTAAATTATAATTGTTTGTGAAGAGAGCTAATAATTTAGAGATATAAATCCAGACATGAACAAAATTATGTTCGAAAGTGAATTTTGAGTGAGAATATTTACCGATACTGATGGTAATACTGGATTTATTCCCTATCCGCCGCCTTAACGGACCCCAGTCCTGATCTGGAACAAAGCCGCCGCCAGTTCCTCATCAGGACAACTATTTTTATCTGTTTTCATCAAATTTTTATAGTTTAGGTTCTATTTTAAGTAACACCATCATCTCATTGGCATAAGAAGAGATTTATTGTTTACTGTAGGATAATCCTTTGATAAGTTAATTATTTCCTCTAATAAGTTAATTTATTATAATACCTCAGGATATACACTTTATAACCTTGAATAATCGAGTGATAAACATGACTCATCCAGATGATGACCCGGAAATGATTTCTTTTGAACTTATCTGCCCTGAATGTGGTGTTAGTAACCCTGAAAACGCGGAATATTGTTTGGTCTGTGAAAGAGATCTTAGAAATACTCTTTTATTTTTAGAAGATGATTCTTTTGATCTGGAAATAACCACCGACTCCCTAATTGAATACCGAAAAAACTTCTGGGGTACCAGTAGAACAGGTAAGGTAATAAAATATCCTTTAAGTGAAATAAGTAACCTGGAATTTGGCTCGCCAATTACCAGGTTTAAGTTTGATTTTAATGGAAAAAGACATGTTATACCTCTTAAAAATGAGAATATGAAAAGTTTAAAACAAG
>Ga0334900_1002122_pt1 | contig 18431 bp, 6 predicted proteins | sample GraSluR3_MG_2_FD_207231 | JGI IMG/M metagenome (GOLD analysis project Ga0334900, IMG submission 207231) | Sludge microbial communities from methane-producing bioreactor in Wageningen University, Netherlands - Granular Sludge_31_08-R3 | ecosystem: Engineered > Bioreactor > Anaerobic > Unclassified...
CCGGGATGGTAGCTGGTGGGTCAAGAGTATAGGTTTTATTATAAAGTTTGTTGTAAGTAGTGATGTTTTCAAGGGTATTGGTGGGGTTATCGGAGTATACAAGCCAGCGCCCTGAAGCAGCAGAAAGGGCTGTGTCTCCAGCATTGTTAATAAAGCTGCCGTTGGTGGTGGATAAAACAAGGCTATTGCCTATACCAGTTGCTGTGATTGTTTGACCGGTATTTACGATGATGTTAGCATTGGGCAGGGTGCTTGTGTTCAGTATCAGGATATTTGTAGCGCTAATATCATTCAGGTACAGGTCGCCTGATGTCTGGTTGATGAAGATATCGTTTGAGGCCGAAGCTGTTAAAGCTGTAATCGTATTAATAGCAATATAATTTGTGACATCACCAATTGAGCCGCTGGTGGTATTGATATCAAGTGTATTAGCGACTACAAGCTGACTGCCGTCACTAATGATATTGCCAGTGCCTGTGTTGTTAATAGTTACAGAGCCTGTATCATTACTTAGTGTGCCTGTCAGGCTAATATTAGAATCCCCATTATTAGTAATAGTAACTGTTCTTACTGTTGCATCGGGTGTATTGTTGATGATGAAGTTATCATAACCGGCTGTCTCGTCAACATCATTAACATATAATTTCCCATCAAGTTGAGAGACAAGGTCATTAATGATCAGGTGGTTGTTAGAATTGTTGGTGATATCAATTTGAGCATTTCCTGTGACAAAATTTAATGTACTGTTGCCGGAGGCATTATCTGCATTCATATAAACATTGCCACCGTTAACATTATAGACATCGATATTGCCTCCAGATATCACTGCCGGTATATTGCTGGACGGATCAATAGTGTTATCAGCGTTGACCAGTAAGACTCGAGCATAGTTGCCGCCGACATTTAGTGTTGAATCAGCAATACTAGCATAAGAAGATCCAGAAGATGATGTACCTGTAAGGGTTACATTTTCATTGCAGGTAATAGTAGAAGTGTCAATAATTGTTATAGCGTCACTGGCATTTTGAGCATTTGCGATTAAATGAATATCGTTAGCATAATCTATTGTAGAGAGCTGGATTCTGGCTGTAGCAGAACCGGTACCAGTGTTAGTAGATGTTATAAATATGTTTTCGACAGAAATAATATGAGAACCATCAATATCAGCCAGAGAAAGGCCTGTATTTGAAATTGTATCAGATAAAATAATATTGCCACCTATTGTTAAAGTGGCTAGCCAGCCTAAGGTAACGCCATAGTTATAGTTGTTAGAGTTTACGCCTGTATGTGAAAGGTTGACGTCACCTCCGATAATATAGGTACCGTTTTCAAGGATAACCATTTCATCAATGTCAATGGTACCAGAGGAAGCTTCAAAAGTAAGGTTTCCATCAATAATGCCGTCGACAAATTCCATTTTGGCTGTGCCGTTAGCATTTGTTGAAGTGGCTGTAAATGTTACATCTTCACCAACGTCTAATGTATTGTTATTGGTATTCATATAAACAGCAGCATCATCAGCAGCACTGGCAGTCATAGTAAAATCACCTGTTATAGTGATCGGGTTAGGGCTATTACCGGTAATTTTAGTAGAAGCCGAACCTGTGCCATTGTTAATGGCTGTTAAAGCCAGAGAATCAGCATTTATAGTTGTATTATCAATAAGAATGTCTGCTGTATCGTTTCCGGAATGAGTGACTGTCAATATTATGTCAATGGCTGAATTAATAATGGTGCTGTTGTCAATGGTTATGCTTGCAACATCATTTGTGGTAGTACAATCTAGAGTAATATTTCCTGTGCTGGTGATATTTGTACCATTAATAACAATCCAGCCCGGGCCAGTAGGGGGTGTAACTGTAACAAGAAGGTCGCCGGTCATATTAACAGTGCCGTTAGAGTCAAATATGATGCCGCCACCGCCTGTATTACTGGAGAGAAGCTCTGCATAACCGGCTGTTAAGTCCATAAGAGTCATGTTCCAGGAGATATCTTGAACGTAAACATTGTTTAATGCACTTAAAGAAACTTCACCTGAAATATCAATATCAATGAAATTAGTTGCATCACCAATAGAACCAGAGGTAGTTGTCATGGTAAGTGTATCAGATTCAATAACCTGGCTGCCGTTGCTTAAGATATCGCCTGTGCCGGTGTTAGTTATTGCAATAGGGCCTGTATCATTGCTTAGTGTGCCTGTCAGGCTAATATTAGAGTCGCCGTTATTAGTAATAGTAACTGTTCTTGCTGTAGCGTCAGCAGGTGTATTAATAGTATAACCTGCATAACCTCCTGTATTGTCGACATCATTGACATAGAATTTTGAGCTTACAGCTGAGGTAAAATCGCCAATGACAAGGTTATTGTCTGAATTATTTGTAATATCAATCTCAGCATAGCCGCTATAGAGGTTTAACGTTGCATTACTGCCCCAGACGTTTGAGCCATACATATACAGGTTAAAATCAGGTTCTGTGCTTGTTACAGTAACATTACCCCCGCCGACAGTGGCTTCAATATCACTTGAGGGGTCAATAGATCCATCAGAATTGACCAGCAATATTTGCGGTGCTGAAGGTATAATGGTGACAGTTGAATTTTCTATGTATGCTTCGGTTGTACCGCTTCCGCTGGCAGTTAGAATGACAGTATCATATGAAGTTATTGTCGTACCTGTTGTAGAGGTATCAGAAATAGTTGCATATGCATTATTGGTTGTTGCTGTAGCGGTCATAGTTATTCCGCTTGCGGTAATAATAGAACTATCAATATTGCTATAAACTTCCTGATCGCCTGTGGTTGAAGAACTTAAAGAGATGCTTCCTCCTGTATTTACTGTGCTGTTTCCAATGCTAACCCAGTTACTGTGACCGGGAGTTGTAGTTGCTCCGCTTCCTGTTAAAATTAAGTTTCCCGAAATGGTTATATCAGAATAATCAATATAAACATCACCCCAGTGAGAAGCCGCTGAAGAGGTTAATATAAGGTCGTTAGCATTAGTTATAGTGGAGTCTTCTATACCTGCTATAGAAATATCAGTACCGTTAGAAGTGGCTGATATAGTTATATTTCCGCCTGCTGTGAGGGTTGCATTGTTAAGAATATTAGATTCTGCTTTGCCGTTTCCGTCGGCAATGGATATTACCTCTATATATTGACCGGCAACAACTGTAGTGTCAGTTTTTATCTCTGCAAAAGCTATGCCGTCACCAGTATTGTGGCTTTTTATGCTAATATATTCACCAGCTGTAACATTAGTGTTTTCATTAATAAGAGCATAAGTGGTTATAGAACCTGCGTTTGTGACATCAAAGTCTATGTAGCCACCAACATCAACATTTGAGTTAATCCAGAATTCTGCACCCCATATGGCACCCCAGCCTGCAGGATCGAGAGAATCATTAACTAGGGTAGTAACAATAAAGTTACCTGTTGCTGTAATATCAACGTTGCTGGTTCCAAAGCCACTGCCGCCGCTATTGTTTGTTGCAGTAACTATAATGTTATCTACTGTATTAATGGTAGTGTTTTCAATACTGACAAATAGAAGTTGAATAGTATCGTTAGTGGCAGACATTATTAAGTCACCACCAATGTCAATGCTCGGGCAGTTGTCTAGAGAAAGATAGCGCTCGGAAGAAAGTGATACATCGGTATATAATTCAAGGTTTCCGCCAATATTGAGGGTTGAACTGTCAATCCAGGTGGTAGAATCAGTTGTAGAAGTTGAACTTAATATCAGATCACCACCGGTATTGACAGTGGAGTTAAAGACATAAGCCTGATAATTTCCTGTTGCATCTGTTGACAGGGTTACATTACCGGGAGCGGTGAAGTTTATTCCACTAATATAGACGTTTCTGTTTCCATAAGCATAGAGGTTTTGGATTGTACTGTTGGCTGTAAGGTCTATATTACTGGTAAGTTGAATGTTTCTGGTAAGGCTGTTAGTATCGTCGTGGTTACCAAGATGCAGTGTATCAGCTTTTATACGATAGATTTTGGCAGGGGTCAGGCCTGCTGTTGTAATATCTCCTGCTGTTCTTCTGCTTATAATGACCTGATCACCGGGGTTTGCTCCGGCGTTAATTTCTGTATCTGCACCGGCAGTATCAATAGTATAGGTGTCTCCTGTTATGCGTATATCACCTGAATCAAAGCCATTATTAGCCCATGAAAGCACTCTGGCGTTTGAGCCTATTGTTATTGTATTGCCGTAAAGATCTATAAGCCCTGAATTGCCAGTTGATATATCTGAGGTATAGTTACCAGTGTAGGGGTCAGCAATGGCTCTGGTTGCTACAATGCCTCCATCGCTGATTGTTACGTTGCCAGCGGTTGAAGTGAGATAGATATCGCCGCCTTCCATTGTCATGTTTACGTTTGCGTCTATAACTATATTACCTGTGCCCTGTATGTGAAGGCTTTCAGTAATATCAGATTGTGTCAGGCGGAAATCGTCTGTTAAAGTAATATCTGTTACATTAGAATTGGTGCTGGCATGGTTACCCAGGTAAAGGTTTTTGGCATTCAGCAGTTTAATTGTTTCAGCATCATAGGCACTAATAGTCATTGTATGGGGTTCATTTAGGCTTATTATGATGTCATTTATTGCTGTCATTTCTGTTATTGTGCCTGTAAGACCAATTTGAGGGCTATCCATTATTAAAAGTGTTATGGTATCACCAGATATCAAAATATTGTCATCTTCTAGATGGAAGGAATAGCCGGTAAAAGTTGCATTGCCGGTAACGTTGACAGTTGAATTACCACTTAATAAACCAACATTTTCAGGCCCGCTGGTTGAAGAGGCAGACATACTTAAATTGCCGTTAACTGTTACATCTGAATCAACTATAGCAGTGCCTGCTTCTTGACTGCCATTGTTTATAGATTCCATAATAAGATCAACTGTTTCAACTGTTGATTCTAAGAAATATGAATATGCAAAGCCTGTGCCCAGGTTTTCGGCTGTCATTGTTGTTGTGCCGGCAACATCAATGGTACTAATTCCAAAAGCGATTTCAACATAACTGGCAGCACCTGAATTGCCCTGACCAGTCATTGTTAGGTCTCCAGAAAGGGTAACTGTTGAAGTATCTATAATAACAGCTACACCGTCGTCAGAGCTGTTTGCAGACATTGAAAGGTTCCGGGCATTAATATTGCTGGAAGGATTAATAACAGTTTCCTTTGCTCCAGAGCCGCTGGTAGTAAGTGTTATATCTTCTGGTATAGTAATATTTGTAGTATTTATATAAATATTATTATTAGTATTGACGATCATGTTTTTAACACTTGAGTTAGCAGTAAAGTCAAGTGCTACATTATCAAAAGTCAGTTGATCCATAGCAGAATTGGTATCAGCATGATTGCCAAAAACAAGAGTATTAGCATTCATTCGATAGATTTCATCTACATCGGTATTAAATATCCAGTAATCACCTGCGTTATAGCCGCTTAAAATGATTTGATCACCGGCATTAGAGCCTGCATTTATTTCAGTATCAGCACCTGTGGTATCAACTGAGAAGCCATTTAGTATTAACCTTATATCACCTGAGTCATAACCAGAATCAGCCCAAGAGATAACACGGGCATTCTGGCCTATATATAGAGTGTCACTTGTAGAAAAAGTTATAATGCCAGAATTGCCAGCAGAAGCATCAGTGGTATGGTTTCCATTATAGGGATCAGCAATGTTTCTGGTTGATACAATTGAGTTATTAGAGACATAAGCACTGCCATTAGTTGCGATAATTTCGATATCTCCACCTGCCAGAGAAACAAGTTTACCGGAAGAATCTATAATAATATCTGAATCAGCTGTAGGGCCGGTATTGCTTACGTAAATAGAACCGGCATAAATATCTCTGAGTGTAATATCACCGCTATCGGTATAGGTTTTGCCTGTTCCGGCTCTAAGTTGTATGTCAACAGCCCCTGTACCAGCATCAATAACAGTGCCTGCTGCCATAGTAATAACAGCATTACCTGCGTCACGATAGGCATCAACAACACCATTAGCCAGCAAATCGTTGGCATATATGTTTAATCCGCCGTTGCCTGTCGATATATTTTCGTTAATGAATATGCTGCGGCCAGCCTGAAGGGTTAGGGTGCCACCATCGCCATATATGTTATTAACATTGATTGCGCTGTTAACAAAGATGTCGTTATTAGCCTGAAGTATGACATTAGAGGGTGAGCTTAAGAGATTTTCAAGTGTTGACCGGGTGATAGAGACATTGCTTGAGGGCAGAGATGCATAGTCAAAGCCACTGAACACAAAGTCATCCCAGGGCATAAGATAGACAGCACCTGAATTTAAAGAAGTGTTATAGGAACCGTCATCATCATGGGCACCGATTGCCAGTCTGTTATTGTTAAGGCTAACATCAGAGCCAAATCTATCATTAGTTTCCAGGTAAGGACTCAAATCAATGTTTTTACCGCCGGTATAACCGTGACCTATGATAGCTTCAAGCGCCCCGTCGTTAAAAGCAGTGTCAGCAAAGCTGAACATATAGACTGCTCCAGAATCTGTTACGGTACCGCTGCTGCCGTTATCACGGCCAACCCCGATTGCAAGCAAATTGCCATCCATAGAAACCCCAGCGTAGCCAAGCTGGTAATCAACACCCAGATAAGCAGTCAAATCAATGTTTTTGCCACCAGAATAACCATAACCGATTCTTCCTTCAAGGTTGCCGCCGGTAAAGCTTGTATCTGTAAATGTGAATAAATAAGCTGCACCAGAATTAGTTCTGCTATTACCGCTGCCATCATCACCTCTGGCACCTATAACCAGGCTGGTTCCCTGTAAAGCAATTGCGCTTCCGAAGGAGTCAGATGCATCAAGGTAAGCTGTGAGGTCAATATTTTTACCGCCTGAATAACCGTAACCTATAATGCTTTCAAGGTTTGCTCCGTTAAATTCTTCATCAGTAAATGTAAATAAATAAGCTGCACCTGCACTGGCTCTGTTATTGCTGCTGCCGTTATCATTTCTGGCACCGATGGCCAGCCTGGTTCCGTCAAGAGAGACACTGGATCCAAGTTTATCACCAGCTTCAAGGTAAGTAGAGAGGTCATAATTTTTACCGCCTGAATAGCCATAACCTATAATAGCCTCAAGATTGCCTCCGCTGAAATATTCATCAGTAAAGCTGAATAAATAGACTGCGCCGGCATCAACTGCACTATCACTGCTGCCATCATCCTCATATGCTCCGACAGCAAGCCTGTTGCCATCCAGCGAAACGCTCCGGGCAAAATAATCACCACTTGCAAGGTAAGAACTTAAATCAATATTTTTACCACCGATATAGCCATGACCAATAATGCTTTCAAGTGTTCCACCATTAAAGTATTCATCAGAAAAGCTGAATAAATAAACAGCCCCGGCGCCAGTTACAGTATCATCGAATCCGCTGTCGCCACATGCACCGGCAGCCAGTCTGTTGCCATCGAGAGAAACTGAATAACCGAAACCATCACCAGCTTCTAAAGTTGAGTTAAAATTAATATTTTTAGATATTTTACCGGTATAGTTAGCACCTATAATGCCTTCAAGCTTGCCCTGAGAGAATTCAGAATCAGTAAATGTGAATAAATATGCAGCCCCTGAATTAGTTAAAGTGTTGTAGTTGCCGTCATCCCCTGAACTGCCAACAACCAGTCTGTTACCATCAAGAGAAACAGAAGTTCCAAAGTGATCATCAATGTCGAGATAGTCAGTGAGGTCAATATCTTTAGTGCCATTATAACCATAACCTATTCTGCCTTCAAGGTTGCCGCCAGAAAAGCTAGAATCAGTAAATGTAAATAAATAAACATTACCAGAAGCTGAGCGTGTATCACCGTTACCATCATCACTCCAGGTGCCGGCTGCTATTCTATTACCATCAAGTGAAACAGAAAACCCGAGTTCATCACTTATATCCAGATAACCTGTCATATCAATGTCTTTGGGGCCAGAATATCCGTATCCGATTCTTCCCTCAATAGTGCCTCCAGAAAAGTCTGAATCAGTAAAAGTAAATAGGTAAATTGCCCCTGCTCCATTTCTGGTATCACCATTACCGTCATCTTGCCTGGCACCAATGGCAAGTCTGTTGTTATTCAGAGAGAGAGCATTACCAAATGCATCATCAATATCCAGATAAGCTGTGAGGTCAATGTTTTTTCCGCCATTATAACCATAACCTATTCTGCCTTCAAGGTTGCCACCAGAAAAGGTTTCATCTGTAAAAGTAAATAAATAAGTAGCACCTGAATTTGTTCTGGAATTGCTGCTGCCGTCATCCTGTCTTGCACCTACAGCAAGCTGGTTGCCATCAAGAGAGAGCCCTGTTCCAAAATAGTCACTGGCTTCAAGATAAGCAGTCATATCAATATCTTTAACACCAGAATACCCATAACCTATTCGTCCTTCTAGAGTACCGCCTGAGAAGGTTGCATCTGTAAATGTGAATAAATAAACCGCTCCAGAGTTTAAAAGACTGTCACTATCGCCATCATCCAGGTATGCTGAAGCAGCAAGCCTGTTTCCATCAAGGGATACTTTGTAACCAAAATTATCATTAGTATCAAGATATGAAGAAAGGTCAATATTTTTACCGCCAGAATAACCATAGCCTATTATGCCTTCAAGGGTTCCGCCATTAAATTGATCATCGGTAAATGTAAACAGGTAAACAGCACCAGCTCCAGAGACTGAATTGTCATAACCGCTATCATACCGTGATCCAATAGCCAGTTTATTTCCATCAAGTGAGACTCCTTGAGTCAGGAGGTCATCAATATCAAGGTAAGAAGCAATGTTTATGTTTTTATTAAGCCCTTCAGGGTAGTTATGGCCAATAATACCTTCAACTTCAGGGTATGAGAAGTCTGAATCAGCAAAGGTGATTAAATAGATAGCCCCTGAATTTGTAAGGCTGTCACCAAAACCGTCATCATAAGGAGCCCCGATAGCCAGTCTGTTGCCATCAAGGCTTACCCCATAACCAAACATATCATTTGAACCAAGAACTGAGCTGACATCAAGGTTTTTACCACCGGTATAACCATAGCCTATTATGCCTTCGACAGTGCCACCAGAAAATTCTGAATCTGTAAAGCTGAATAAATAAACTGCACCGGCATCCGGGCAGGCCTCGCCTTCACCATCATCAAACATTGCTGTTACTGCAAGCCTGTTATTATTTAATGAGAGTGCATAACCAAGCTCGTCACCAGAGTCAAGATAGCCTGTCATATCTATATCTTTAACACCTGAATAGCCGTGACCTATTCTGCCTTCAAGAGTGCCGCCTGAAAAGTCTGAATCAATAAATGTAAATAGATATACTGCTCCAGAATTGCTTAAGCTATCACCGCTTCCGTCGTCAAGGTTAGCGCCAACAGCCAGCATATTTCCATCAAGTGATACTGCACGGCCAAATATGTCAGAATTAGCTAAATAAGGTGTCATATCAATATTTTTGTCGCCAGAATAGCCATAGCCAATTCTTCCTTCAAGTGTTACATCTGAGAAAGCTGAATCTGAGAAGGTGAAAAGATAAACAGCCCCTGAATTTAATCTGGCATCTCCGCTGCCATCATCTTCTCTGGCACCGACCGCCAGTCTGTTACCGTCAAGAGAAAGAGAGGCTCCAAAGAAATCGTCGACATCTAAATAAGCTGTCATATCATAGTTTTTGCCACCAGAATACCCGTATCCAATTTTACTTTCAAGAGTTCCGCCGTTAAAATATTCATCAGTGAAAGTAAATAAATATACTGCCCCTGAATTAGATCTGACATCACCGCTGCCGTCATCCAGGTATGCTCCTACTGCCAGTTTGTTTCCGTCAAGAGAGAGCGCTCTCCCGAATGAATCGCTGCTTCCAAGATGAGCACTCAGGTTAATGTTGTTACCACCAGTGTAGCCGTGTCCTATGATACCTTCAAGAACCCCATTAGAGAATTTGTCATCACTGAAACTAAACAAATAGACTGCTCCGGCAGATGAAACGCTGTCACTGAATCCATCATCTCCTAGTGCTCCTACAACCAGTCTGTTGCCGTCAATAGAGACAGCAGAGCTCAAATAATCAAGGTTTGCAATATTGATAGAAGACATATTATAGTTAAAACCAATAATAAGTTTATACTGGTCATAGTCGGCATCTTCAATATAAATGTTTTTCGGATCAAACAGAATCTGACCCGCTCGATCACCGATGCCGGTCTGAATTTCACCTCCAAAGGTTAAGCTGTCGCCCGATGAGACTTCAACGAAGCCCCCGTCGCCCGATTTGCTACCTGGTAGAGCAGAATACGATCCCATAACGACCGCATTCTCATCTGCCCAGGTGATGATGGTCCCTCCATTTCCGTGTTTGCCCGTCGTGTCGGCTTTAATGCTTGTGCCTCCAGTCATAGCAAGGGTTGTGGCGTTAGGAAGTTCATCTTCAATTAAATTTTTACCCCCCTGAAATTCGCCGCCAAGGCGTATGTTTCCGCCGCCTGTTTTGCCCGAAGCGTCTATTTTAGTGGATAAAAATTTAAGTGCAGGTGCTGTTATATCAATGTTGCCACCGATTCCATCTGTTCCAATGGCCTTATAATTACCTGATGTTGTTATTTGCTGATCTGCAATAACAGTAATGTTTCCTCCACTGGCTCCTGAGGCATCAACATTAGAGCTACTGGTTTCAAATACCTTGCCTGTAGCGTTAATATTTATGCTTCCGCCTGTTTCAGTAATACCTTTTGCTGTTACGTTTCCTGCAAGAGAGAGAGCTTCGGTCTGTATAGAAATATTACCGCCTGATTGAGAGCTTGCGTTTATATTTCCGCCTACTGCAACAAATTTTCCTTTGATTAAGATATCCCCTTTTGATTGAAGCGTGGAGATATCAGAGGTCTTGTCTAAAGTTATAGATTCTTTAGATTCAAGTGTTATCTTACCAGCAACAGGTGTATTGGCTGTTCCTGCATGTATATTTCCTTCATTATGAATACTTCTTGCTGATTTTAGATGTATTTCACCATTTCTTAATACTATTTGATCTGCTGAATCAACATCCTCAATATTTATAATGTCTTCAGTACCAATTTCAGTGCCTGCATTGATAGATCCCTTGTTCTGAATGCTTCCAGTATCAAGTTTAACAGATTCAATGGCATTTATTTTACCTTCTATAACAACATTGGCATCAGGGTTAATAGGTGCTTTCCCGCTCATAAGAGTGCTTACTGACGCATCATTTACAACGCCTGGGGCAGTAAAAAAGTTATCTGTAAACTGCTTGGTAGGGGTGACCGTAGTGAGGCTTCCGACATTGACACTGCCTTCAGGGCCTACTGTTACACCATGAGGGTTTACCAGATAGACGTTTCCGCCTACTGCATTGTTTTTTATAGAGTTAAGTGTACCCTGAATGTTTGTACGTTCATCGTGAACGACATTAACAAGGTTCTTGGTTTTATTTGGTACGACAAGATTTACGGTTTTTCCGCTGTTAACATTAAGTCTTTTAAAGGAGTTAAAAGCATTATTATTTTTAATTGTGCTGGTAGTAACGGTTGTTGTGTTTCCGTTTACCTTTAAGCTGGTATTGGTATTGTTGTCAGTAATAATTTGTTGTGAAAACGCAGGCATCAATGAATAGCCCACTAAGAAGAGTGCACAAAGCAAATATAGCTGCAATTTGACGAGTAACAGTCTCATGAAAATTGATTTGCCTGACTTAAAGGTTAATCCTGATCAATCGTTCTACAAAATGTAATATATATTATCGTCTACTTTATATATTTCTTAAAGGAGTGAATATGTTGACTTTTATTATACATTCATTTATTTTTTCAACCTTATTTACCTTCTATGTAAGCATTAACTATTAACTATAAACTTAATAGCCTTTATTATCTGGTTTTTCAAAAATTTTTTCAAAAAAAACCTTAACTGACAAGGTTTTTAAAGAGAGTAATTTTCAATAGTTTTTCATGATTTCTCATTAAAAATCGTTTAAATGTATTAAGAAATGTTAAAAAATCATACGTCTTGCGTATGCAACTTGATATCAATAAAATTAATATATAGTTGAAAAAATATTGAAAAAGGCATTCTTTAAAATACTTTTTAATACAAGTTTTGCATAGCAAAAAAAATGAAAAATAAACTGTTATAAACTATATTGGCTAAAATATACCTAAATAGCCTTTTATATAAAGATATTTCGCCCTGAAACAAATTTGCCTTTATAGAATTCTTTGCCAGTCTGTTGAAACTTTTCTTTTGTTAAATAACTACTTTCTTTTAGTCTATTAATGCTCTGTTTAATGATTATGGTAATTTTTTTTTGAACAATAGTGTTACCCTTTATAAAATTGATGCCCTTTTGATCATTTTAAGTGCATAATAATAAGAGAAATGATAAATTTTAACTAACAGGGACATCAGGTTGATAAAAAAGATTTTAATAACATTGTTTATTGCAACGTTATTTTTTATACTAGCCCCTGTGCTGGCCGGTGATGTCAGTGTAAATGACATACCTGATTACAGTAAAGCTGATGCCGTGTCAGCAAAATATGGCTTTACATTGCAGGAAGAAATTGAAATAGGGTTTCAGCTGGCAGTTGTTCTGGCAAAAAGATATGGCTATTTTAATAACCCAAAAGTTAATGCTTATATAAACCGTGTAGGTCAGGGTATTGCGAAAAAGGTTACGCAGAGACCTGATATTGAGTATAGTTTTTATATTTTAGATACCGATGAGATTAATGCTTTTGGGGTTCCTGGCGGGTTTATTTTTATTACAAGAGGTGCTTTAACAGTTATATCTAATGAAGCTGAATTAGCAGGTGTTCTAGCGCATGAGATTGCTCATGTTGAATTAGGTCACGGCTTAGAGGCGATAGCAAACAGCCCGGATGTATGGGATAAAGTTCAGGTACTAAAATTAAATCTTCAGAAAGGTGAAGGGGTAACACAGGAAACATTTAAAAATATGATTTTAAAAGAGAAGGAACTCAATAAGGGTTTTATAAATCATGGTGATTTCGATTATGATATAATACTTAAAGCCAATCCTGACGGTACTTTTGACATTAAATAATGAATTTATTATACATATGATTATACCATTTTATTGTTGGCTATATTAATGTTTGAAGCTTTTAAAAATATTTGAATGAAAAAAGGGCAATACTTTTAGTATTGCACCTCTTTAACTTTATGAATCTGTATGATCTTTTTTAGCGAGTGTTAGGCGGTTCTCCACTGGCTGTAAGTATTAGTAATAATGCTTACATACTTTTGTGTTTCTGCAAAAGGCGGGATACCACCATATTTTTTAACATTTCCAGGGCCAGCATTATATGAAGCCAGAGCTAAAGCAACATTGCCATTATTTTGTTTTAGCATTTGTGATAGATATTTGCAGCCAGCGTCAACGTTTTGAGCAGGATCCCAGGGATTTGCACACCCTAAATCTCTTGCTGTGCCTGGCATTAGCTGCATTAAGCCCATTGCGCCAGCGTGAGACTTAGCATTAGGGTTGCCACCGGATTCCTGTTTAATGACAGCAGCAACCAGGTTAGGATCCAGGCCATATTTTCTGGCTTTTTCTTCAATTAGCTGTCCCCATCTGGCAACTTTTGGATCTACATTGGGGTTTAATGCATTGCTTGTGCCCATCTGCGTGTTATAGTTATTGCCAGCTGAAGCTGATGCAGCAGCACCATTAGGACCGGCATAAGCTGTAGCACTTGCGCCACCACCGTTAAATACTGGATTATTGCCATATAAGAAGTTTGATGGCTGGTTTGACATATTGCCACCGCCATTAAAGTTATATGGTGTCATCCCTGTATTATTGAAAGGCATTTGAATCTGATTCTGCTGATTCATGCCCATCATTTGCATCATCATCTGCATGATCATTTGCATCATCATCATAAAAAACATCATCATTTGCTGCATGGGGTTCATTTGTTGTTGTTTATGGCTATTGTTTATTATGCCGTCGTCTTTCAGATCTGCACCAATATCTTCAAGTTGTGCTCCCATCATTTTATTAGCTGCTAGTGGGTCATTTTGCATAGCCTGATTGTTATATTGTTGACCCGGCATCCCGAAAGGTTGATTTGGGATTTGCTGAGCCTGTTGGGGCTGGCCTCCGCCAAGCATCTGGAAGATACTTCCGTCAAGCTGTCCGTTATCAATTAAATCAAAACCGGCAAACATCATGCCAAGACCCATCATCATTGAACCCATTGGGTTTGAGCTTAATGGCAGATTTAAACCATTTTGAGAATTACCGTTTTGCCCGTTCTTTAAATTAAAAGTATACGAAAAGGCATAAGACATTGACTGATTAATGTTTGACATATATTTCTCCTCTTTAAACCCTCTTTAAAAGGTCTGCCCACTCAGGAAACTCTCCTAATAATATAAAAACAATTAATCGTGAATAATTTCCTGCAAATTACTCAAAAACTGCTGGATAATTCCCTGGAAATATATATGCTTAAGCTTAATAGTAATGACTTTTATATTGGATGTATATACTAAATATCTAATATTGGTATTGTTTGACGTTACAATTTTTTACATTTACAATGTAAAAATTAGTTAATAAAAAGTTCGCCGTATGTCCTGTTCGAAGTAATTTCGGTAATTTTAACGGGTACTATCTTTCCTTTTATAGAGTTATCGCCTTCTGTAAATATGGTAATATAATTATCTGAAAGCCCTTTTAGCATATTTGTTTCTCTATCTCTTGAATTTTCTGGTATTATTTCAAGTATTTTACCAGAAAAAAGTCCTCTAAACCGTTGACTTTTACGTTGTGAGAGATCTTTAAGTATCTTGTTACGTTCTTTTTTAACCTCTGAATATACTTGATCTGGCATTTGTGCTGCGATGGTCCCTTTTCTTTTTGAGTATGTAAAGACATGAAGATAACTTAAAGGCAATGATTCAAGTGTATTCAGAGTATTATTAAATTTAGTCTCATCTTCACCAGGGAAACCAACTATTATATCAGATCCTATTGCCAGCCCATCGATGGAATGTTTAAGTTTATTTATAATCTCTGTATATTGTTCAACTGTATATCGTCTCTTCATAGCCTTTAAGATGTTATTATCACCGCTTTGAAGGGATATATGAAGATGTCTGCATATTTTCTTTGAATTAGCCAAACACTCTATAAGGCTATCCGTTATTTCATGTGGATCAATAGAGCTTAAACGAAGCCTTTTAAGATGTTCAATGTGTTCAAGTTCTCTAAGAAGGGCCTCAAGTGATAATTGAGGGCTGAAATCCAGCCCATACTGGCCCAGATGAATTCCAGTTAATACTACTTCAGGATAATCTCTGGCAACATCAGAAACCTGACTAATAACATTATTCAGCTTGTTACTTCTGCTTTTGCCTCTGGCAAAAGGTACAATACAATAACTGCACCGGTAATTGCACCCATCCTGAACTTTTATGTTGATTCTTGTACGACCAGAAGCAGAAAATACCCTCTTATTTTCAAATTCATTTTCTTCAAATATATCTTTGACACATATTTCAGGGGTATTGTTATCCAGTAACGAACAGGCAAGCTCAAAAAGCCTTGTTTTTTCTGCATTTCCAGTAATCAGAGAAACACCCTCTATTCTGGCGATTTCATCAGCAGATGTTTGTGCATAGCATCCTGTAACAATGATTTTAGCCTGTGGATTTGTTTTAATGGCTTTTCTGATAGCTGTTCGAGAGTGACTATCACTCTTGGCGGTTACAGTGCAAGTATTAATAATATAAATATCAGCTACATCTACAAAATTAACTACTTCCCAGTTGTTACTTTTGAATTCATCAAGAATGGTTGATGTTTCTAATTGATTGTTTTTGCATCCAAGTGTGTGTGCTGCAACTTTCATTGTTTTACCTTATTAAACTGTTTATTTTCAATTATGCATTTGATACAAGATGAAGTAAATAATGATTATTTTCAAGTTATCAATATTGTCGTGTTTAGCCTTTTTTTTATTATTGATAAATATAATTATAGTCTGTTAAACAGAGGATTTGCGAGTAAAAAATCTGTTTTCTTAAATTATATAAACAGTTTAGAAATTTTAATTAAGTAATATTAACACTCATTCGAACATTACAAAAAGAAACAGTTTATCTTTCAAGGTTTGACTTGTTGTTTCGACTGATTTATACTACATAATGCTTATTATAAAGATATGGAGGCTAAAGGTTTTGGCGAATGTAGTTTTAATAGGAGCCCAATGGGGCGATGAAGGAAAGGCCAAAGTAACAGATTTACTCTCTAAAAATGCCGATGTTGTTGTAAGGATGCAGGGTGGCTGTAATGCAGGACATACAGTGGTGGTAGATGGTGTCAAATTTAAGTTTCACCTGATTCCGTCTGGCATTCTTTACAAGAATAAAACCTGTATTATTGCAGATGGTACAGTTATTAATCCTGATGTGCTGAAAGAAGAGATCAATGACCTTAAAAACAAGGGTATTAGTCTTGATAATCTGTTTATTAGTCCTAAGGCACATATCACGTTGCCCTATCACATTGATTTTGATATGGGAAATGAGAAACTACTTGGAAAGAAAAAGATTGGAACAACCCATAAGGGTATAGGTCCTACATATGCAGATAAATATTCACGCACAGGTATCAGGGTTGAAGATTTTTCGGAACCAAAAGTTTTAAGAGAAAAGCTAGAATGGATTGTGCCGGTTAAAAATACTCTCTTAACTAACCTGTATGGTATGAAGTCATATACAGTAGACGAGCTTTTTGACTGGTGTATGAATTATCAGGATATGTTCAGGCAATATATGTCAGACACAGCTTATCTTTTATCCTGTGCACTAAAGAAACGTGAAAACATTTTATTTGAAGGTGCTCAGGGTACTATGCTGGATATTGATCACGGTACTTATCCGTTTGTGACGAGTTCCAACTCTATATCTGGTGGGGCTTGCACAGGTGCAGGTATTGGTCCAAGCTATATTGACAGGGTTATAGGTATCAGCAAAGCATATATTACACGTGTAGGTGAAGGCCCCTTTTTAACTGAATTATCTGATGAAACCGGCATGAAAATACAGGAAATAGGTGCAGAATTTGGTACAACTACTGGCAGGCCAAGGCGATGCGGCTGGTTTGATGCTACTGTATCAAGGTATGCTGTTCAATTAAACAGTATTGACTGTATGGCTATTACTAAGTTGGACGTATTTGATAGCTTTAAGGAGATCAAAGTCTGTGTAGCTTATCGTGATACAAGAGATGATACGCTTTATAGTATGTATCCATCCAGCAGTCACACCTTGAAGTATGTCGTTCCTGTCTATGAAACCTTTGCTGGCTGGCAAACTGATACAAGTAATGTCAAGCATTTTGAGGAGTTACCTGAAAATGCTAAGAAATATTTAAATAAAATTGAAGAATTAATTGGTGTTCCAATTGCGATTGTCAGTATCGGTGCAAACAGAGACCAGACAATAGTTATAGAAGATCCAATTCATGGCCCGAAGAGGGAACTTTTAACGAAAGTATAAAACTTTATCTATTAGGAAGTATTGACGATTTAAAATTGAGCTGGTAACTTAATAAAAAAAGAATATAATTTTAAGATGCGTCCTTAGCTCAGTCTGGTAGAGCACTCCCCTTTTAAGGGATAGGTCCTGCGTTCGAATCGCAGAGGACGCATCTTCCTGTTTCTATGGCTCCCATAAATTCAAGGCTTTAAGCATTAATTTTATAAATCAAAAGATTATTTGTTTCAAAACAAACACCGGCATCTATAAAAGATGCTGGTGCTGATTATTATCAACTAATAATATCTTTGAATTAGTTTTGTTTGTTGTAAATTTCCAGTACTTCGTCGGTAATATCTAGTTGAGGATCAACAGAAATGACATTGTTGGGTGAAAAACGGTGAATAACCATAATTCCCTGGTCGCTTCTGTATTTGTTAATAATAGGGATAATTTCTTCCACAAAAGCCTGCTGAGCCTCATTTCTCATCATATCTATTTCCTGCTTTTTGATGGTTGATTTTTCAATAAATTCTCTTCTTTTTAATTCGAGTTGCTGGGCAAGTTCTCTTTTTTGATCATCAGTAGTGGCATTATCAAACTTTTCTTTGATTGATCTCAATTCATTCTGGATTGTTTGAAGTTCTTGTTTGCTATCAGCAACTTGTTTTTCAATCTTAGCAAGTTGATTCTTGCCTTTAGATGAGGCACGCCATACATTATCAATATTGATGTATGCCTCACTGATTGCCCCTTCGGGCTGTTTTGCACTTGCTATTCCTGTGGTGAAGCAGAAAGATAAAATTAAAAAAGCGGCAATAATCTTTTTATTCATTTTTAGACTCCTTATAACCTGTCATTTAAAATCCTG
>Ga0334900_1002137_pt1 | contig 18364 bp, 19 predicted proteins | sample GraSluR3_MG_2_FD_207231 | JGI IMG/M metagenome (GOLD analysis project Ga0334900, IMG submission 207231) | Sludge microbial communities from methane-producing bioreactor in Wageningen University, Netherlands - Granular Sludge_31_08-R3 | ecosystem: Engineered > Bioreactor > Anaerobic >...
TCCACTGGGCGAAACGCAGGAATTTAACATAATCATCCTGCAGCCATACCTTTTTTTCTCCAAGTGGTTTATCATCAATCTTGTAATAACTCTGGCAACCATCAACATCTTCTTTTAACAATTTTTCCGTCCAGTTATTGACATTGGAAGAAATACCGCTATATGGAGGATTACCCATGATAACCAAAATCGGCTGTTCCTTTTTTACCTTGCCGGCCAAATGACTTTCCTCGCTTAAGGATCCAATCCCCGGGATAGCAATCTGTTTGATTTCTTCCATCTCCAGAGTATTGGTTAAATAGAGTTTAAAGCGCTCATCATCTGCTAGTTTATAACCCATCTCATCTAAAATAAAGCCCATCTTGAGATGGCCAATGGCATAGGGAGCCATCATCAATTCAAAGGCATAAAAATTATTCAGAATATGGTTTTTAATCCACTGGTGAAGTCCGCCTTTGCCATATTTTGAGCTGTATTCTTCTGCTGCCAGGTTAATAGCTTTGGCGGGAAAAGTCAGTGTGCCGCCGGCCGGATCAAGTAATTTCACTTCTTGATTTGCCAGGCCATCAGATAAATGAAAATGTGTTTTTAAGATAGAGTGGATTGCCTTAACAATATAGCTGACTACCGGTTCCGGAGTATAGTAGACTCCACGTTTTTCTCTTATTCCCGGATCATATGTAGAAAGAAAAGTTTCATAGAAGTGAATAATAGGGTCATTGCCTTTGCCGTTTTGGTAATACTCATCTAAAATCTTTTTTACTTCGGTTACCCATAAGAGCTCGGCAATATCATCTACAATAACTTGCAGTGACTTGGGCGGATCTTCCAGGGAAATAAAGCGAAAGACATCCTTTAGGATACCGATTGTGCTGGGAATGTAATTATAAGCCATGATACGGTTAAACTCACCATTAGCCCGGGTACGGGCAGCAAATAGGCCATAAGTGATTGTTTGGGCATAAAGGTCAGCAAATTGCTTTTCAGTCAAGGTAGTAATAAGATATTTTTTAAAGGCTTCATAAAAACCGATAATCTGTCTATGACCTTTTCCGTCGTTTTCAGCCAATTCAACGGCAATCACTTCGTCCCGTAAGAACCGGGTGCGCTTAGCTAATTCGATTGCCAGGGAGCGGGCAGTTTTGACGCTAGGTAAAGAAAAAGAAAAGAAGGTTTCGAATAATTCTTTAAGGTCTGCAATATTTTCTGCCGGAGGAGGAGCCTGTAATTTCCTGGCCAATATGGGTCGGCCAATCATCGCTTCTTTGATTCTCTCTCCGTTACGATAGAGGCGAAATTCATAAAAATTGGTCAGAATAACGTTAGGAAAAGTAGAGCAGTAACGTTTTAACTGCTCACTGGTTTCAATAATATCTAAATTGGTATTGGAAGGGTCTTTGGCTTCTATATAACCGGTAATATGATTTTTGCCATCCCAGATACGGAAATCCGGATTGCCGGCATCGGTCTTTTTGGGAAGTGTAGTTACATCGATATTTTTGAATTGCAGTGCTTCAGCTAATTCTTTGATTAAGGTACTGAGGTGATTATAATAGCTTTCTTCCCGGGCATCCCCACGCTGGTATGTATTACCAAGATCCTTTAAATAAGTTCTTAAGAGGCTTCTAACCAAAATAAGTTCCTTTTATTATTGTTATTTATTGTTATATATTATAATATACAGTTATATATGTTATAATATTGTTTATCTATTTATTCAGGCAAAAAGAGAGTGCTTTTACTGCGAATATTGCTATAACTTTTTTAAGTTTAATAAATTAAAATATGAAATGCAACTGCAATTGACGTTGTGGTATATTTTTAAATAAACTATTCATTTTTCTAGAAGATAGAAGGTTTTAGTAATGAGCAAAAAGAAACACTTCATTTGTTTGATCAGGTTTTGATGTCTTATTATAAATAGCTTTATTATTACTATACAATTTTGTTAAATTTTTCTTTGATATACCTTTTGGCTTCGTGCTTGAATGTAAGTATATCTTCACCTAGCACCTTACCAGAGAACATTTCGTTTTCTAAATCTTTTCCTACTTCACTAAAATCAATATCCATTTTATTGCATAGTTCTTTCAAAAAAATTATCTCGCTTATCTTACCAAGTACTTCTGGCATAATAATTCCTCCTTCCTCGATAAATTACTATACAATCTATTCTTAATCTTTTTTGTAATATCTTAATATCCTTTCCCGGTCTTCATTTGCTTTATCGCCCTTGTAATATATCTCTACAAATTCTATAATATCTTCTTCTTCATAGTAAGCATAAATAATTCGTATTCCACAATAACTGCCCTTCCCTTTTAATGACCTACAGGCAAACTTCCTTACTTTATAGATTTTAGGATTATCAATAACAAGATCTGATATTCTAACAATGCCAGGAACATTTATTTTTAATTTATGATATAAATTAAGCTGAGTATTAATGAACGTTTCCATATCTTCTTCTAGAGTCTTAAACTTTTTCAACAGTTTCCGGAATTCTCTTTCAAATTCTTTTAATTTACGTATCTCATTAAATAATTTCTTCTTCTCTTTCTTCACTATACTCCCTCACTGAATAAGGTGTTGTTCGGTAAAATACCGATTCATAATCAATGACGTCTCCTTCTTCTGTGGTCATCCAGGGGACATCGTTATGAGAATATTCACTTATTTGAGATGCATTCATATCCGCAAGTTTATTTAGAACATCATCAATCACATTTAACTCTCGGGCATTCAGCTTAGACAAATCAGGATCTTTAAGTGGGATATATTTTGTCCGAGGATATTTAAAATATTTATCCTGAATTTTAACTAAGTCTTTTCCTTCCATTTCTTTCACGATTTTAATAAATTCTTTTGGTGTAGGGCCATGGTGATTTTTAATATAAGTAGCACCAATTAATTGCTCTTCATATTTTTCGTAATAATTAAAATCGATAAAGTAAAGCAGTTTGTATAGCACTGTTTGCCCGATATTTGGTTTTGAACCTACTTTCCCTAAAATATATAGCAATACTTCTTTGAATTTCTCTATATTTTTTTGAGGGACACTGATTCTTATCTCTTGCTTTTCTTTATGTTTTAGTTCTTTGTTTTTTTCAAAGATAACTTTAATGTCTTTCTCCAAATCAAGCAGAATATCTGTTGAGGTATTAAAGATCTTAGATAATGATATTAATTCCTCAGTGCATATTCTTCTTTTACCATTTTCTATTTGTGATACCGCTACTCTACTAATATTCATTCTTCTTGCCAGATCTTCCTGAGAAAGCTTCTCTCTTTCTCTTATTTCCTTTATTCTATTGCCGATTTTTTTCATTAAAGCATCCATAACGGAAACCTCCTCCTTTACCTCCATTTTTATATCATTTACCTCCAGTTCAACATCATTTTATAATATGTTAGATAATATGTCAAGCATATGTATTATAATCTTTCGTTATTATTTAAAGAAAAAATATTTAAGGGAAGGATTTACATTTTATGTCTTGATCTTTTTTTGACAGAGTTTATATATATGAGTAATATAAATTTAACATACCTGCCACGCCTCTCAACGATGCGCACCCTGGCGGGTTTTTCTTTTGCGGTTTTATATAATTGACGTCTTGACGCTTTAGCGTTAAAGCGTTTTAACGTCAAAGCGTCAAATTATCGCGAAAATATTATAAGGATAATTATAATGAAGAAAATAAAAACTTATATGGATAAATTAATGCAAGATAAGGATTTCCGGGAAAAATTTGATGTAGAATATCAAAAGCTTTGTGCTGAAGAAAAAAAAGCGAAAGGAAAATAATAATATGTTAGATAAAGATGTAATAAAAGGATTTCTGGAAGATAATCTTGCTGAAATAAAAATACCCAAGGATATTTCTAAGGAAAATCTCTTGCAAGCATTCTGTAATTATGTTGAAGATGATTATTATGAATGGTTAAATGATAACTATAAGGCCTTTTTTAACCATGGGAATCCTGATTGGTCCTGGATAAAGGAGATGGTAGAGATATAATTTATAGATTATTGTTTATGAATGCTATTTGTATTTAAGAATTGTGTACTATAATATATGATTTTATATGTTTATTAAATAAAAAATCTTTATTTATCATAATCTAGTAGTGTCTTAAGTTTTTGTAATATTTCAAAAATCACACTCTCAGGTGCTTTAGCGCAAAATTCAGCCTTCCTGCTTCTCCAATCAAGACTTTTTACCTGATCAGCTAAAACAACGCCGATAAACTTTAAACCCGATGGAATATTCACTTCAAAGGGATATCCTTTTATCTGGTTAGTTATCGGACATAATAAGGCTAAATTAGTTTTATCATTATAAATCTTGGGTGATAGCACGATAGCGGGACGTCTTCCTGATTGTTCGTGGCCAGCTTGAGGTTGCATATTTATCCAAACTACATCACCTCTATCGGGAATAAAATGATTTGATATTACCATACTTCTTCCCCAACTGAGCATCCGGTATCATGTTCTTTATGAAGATTTTCTGGAGTAATTCCCTCTAATAATTTTTCAAGTGTATATTGTTTTCTACCAACAGGAGTAATAATAATACTATCTTTATTGATAGAGAAAATAACCTTTTCATTCATCTTTAAATTGATATCAGAGGCTATATACTTAGGAATTCGCAATGCCAGACTATTCCCCCATTTCTTAATCCTGCTTTCCATGAATAACACCTTCTTTTCTATAAATTCTTTTCCATAAAAATATTAACTTATATAATGTATCTACAATGATTATACATAAGTGCCGTTTAATTTACAACTAAAAAAGTTGTTGTTTTTAACGTAATTAAATGTTTAAAGTTATTTATAATATCTCCAAACATAATACTAACTGTTATCATATGCATTAAAGATACGTGTCCTGGCTGGTTTTTCTTTTTTGGTTTTACATAGTTGACGTCTTGACGCTTTAGCGTTAAAGCGTTTTGACGTCAAAGCGTCAAGACATCAAAAAGATAGATCCCATGAAGGAAATTAAAACTTATATTAATTTATAAAGAGTGCTTTCTAAAATTTCTCTTTCTTTTCTTCTTCGCCATATTTAATATTTATCTCGAGATCTTTATAATAGCCAAGATTTTTCTTGATGACATTTATCCTTAACCCAAGTTTTTCTCTATCATGTTCATTTAGATAATTATATTCTTCATTAATTTCCTGAGCTTTTAAGTAATATTCTAAAGAATTTTCATGTTTCTCTTGAATATAATACAGTTCTCCTATATTTTTGTTTGCAAGGAAGATACCTTTTATATGGGTTAGTTCTTTAGCTATTTCCAATGATCTTAAATAATTTTCCAAAGCTTTATCATATTCCCCAGTATCTTTATATATATTTCCTATATTCCCTAAAACATCTTCTTTTATTTTCTTATTTTCATTCGTTTGGAGTATTTCAGACGCTCTATTTAAATTAGCTAAAGCTTTATTATATTCTCTTTTGAGATAATAAATGGTCCCTATAAGATTATAGGAATTAACTATATTTAATTTATCACCAATCGAAATATAAAGATATAAAGATATATCTGCCATCTCTAAAGATTTATCAAATTGATTTTGTGATCTTAATATTATGGCTTTATTATTGTAAAGTAGAGCTAATATATTTTTATTATTTGTTCCTTCTAAAATATTAATTCCTTTATTGCAGTTTTCTATAGCTTCGTCATATTTGTTCATGTCACGATAAACACTACAAATTCCATTATAAGTGCCGGCAATTTTTATTTTGTCATTTTTCTTAATAAATATTTCAAGTATTTCTTTATATTTTTTTAAAGCTTCTTCGTGTTCCCCTTGCATTTGCAATATATTGCAAATATTATTCAAAATCCAAGCATTTTTTTCTTCATTATTTGTTTTACTATAGAAATCAAGTCCTTCTTGATAATAATTTAGAGCTTCATCGTAATTACCTATAGTATAATAGACATTTCCAATTTCTACTTTTGTATTGGCTACTTCTTCTCCTCTGCTCTGCTTGTTTTCTATATTCTTTGCAAAAGTTAACGCATCATTATAATATTTATTGGCTTTTTCTATATTTCCAGTATTATAAAAACACTTCCCCATGTATGTATTTAAAGAAACTCTATTTTTTAAAGATATTGTTGTAATATTTAAACATTTATTAAAATCATCTATAGCTTCATAATATTTATAATTAATATAATTTTTTAAACCTTGGTTAAAATAATAATCGAATATAGGGTTTTTGCCTAAATTCTCTATAAACGGTATAGAGCCTCCTTCTGTTAAATATAATAATATTTTCTGATAGTTTTTAGTATTATCATCATTCGTTTGCTCTAATAACTGTTTTATTTCAATTTTATTTTTATAATTTTTAAACGATGAAAAAATTGTAAATAAAATTAAAACAATAACTATGGTGATTAGAATATATCTGTTTTTGGCAGGAACACTTATTAAAGAAATATATATACTAAAAGCACTAAGAGCTAGTATAGGGGCAATATAATATATAAAATCCATTTAAAATACCTCTGTTAAAAAGTTTTATTTTATATTAGGTAATACATAACCAAAGTTGCACTAAATTTGTTCTTTGACAATAGAAATCTGTTGATTCAGTAACCTCCTTAACAGGATAACCAGGTTCTCGTTACGAAGGTTAAATCTCCATTCTAACTCTTTTAGGTAGAGAGGAAAATATGCCTGATTTATGCCTCGATATTGATAGAGCCAATGTTTGGCAAAGAACCAGAATCCTTCAATGCCATTGATATGATCCCGTCCTTTGGGAACACCTTTCTCTTTTAATACCACCACATAATTACCTCTGATTGGTAATAGGTATAAGCAAACCTTATCATCGGTATAGTAGAGACTGCCTGCTTTAGTATATCTGGTAATATAAGGCTGCATGGTCTCCTTGGCACGTGATGTGATAGGAAAAGCAAGCACTTTACCGTTTCTTTGATAAATGCCAAAGACGATCCATTTGCCGGTTGCTCCCCAGCCACGCTTACCAGGCCTTCTGCCACCTGTCATGGTTTCATCCATTTCGATCTCACCGGAGAGTGGTTTAAGGTCTTTAATAACATCTTGATAGATTGCCTCGCGGAGAATTCTAAACCATTTCAGAATCGTAGGTTTACTATAAGGAACTTGAAAACGTAGTCGATAAGCTGGTACACCCAAAGAGAAAAACTCAACTAATCTGCCTTTCTGCTAAGGTGAAATGCGAGTCTTTTTCCAAACGTTCTCAGACATTTTTCTGGTCAGGCCACAGCTACTACATCTGATCTGACCGGTGGAAAGTAACTATCATTTTTTACTGCCGCAGCGAGGGCATGTTTTCATACTCTCTTTATACTGATTTATCAACAGTTTTTCAAGGTTCTAAGTGCAAATTTGTTTTATCATTACCATAATGAATAAAATAATTAGGGCATGATTTTTATAACAGTACTAAAGCAAGAGAAACAAAAAATTAGAAATCTTCAATTATTTTTTTCAATTCATTAATTTTATTTTCAGTCTCAATTTCTCCTTGTCTGATAATTGCTACCCGCTCTTTTTTCTTTAGAAAGTAAGATACCTCACCTTGATATTGGGGTTTGAGAACCAAATCAGCACCTCTTAGAGAGAGATTAGTTAAATCTTCTATCATAATATCCATACTTCTTTCAACAATAGAAATAACATTATTAGGGTCTTTCTTTTCTCCAGTCATTTCCTGTAAGCTTACGGCAATTACAATATCAGCACCCATCTGCCGTACCACATCCACTGGAACAGGGTCCTTTAAACCACCGTCAACTAAAATTCTATCCTCACATTCAAAGGGGTAAAATAAGCCTGGAATAGAAATGGAAGCAGCTACAGCATTAGAGATTTTCCCTTTATCCATAATAATCTTCTCTCCGGTTATTAAGTCTGTAGCCACTGCTTTGAAGGGAATCTTTAAATCATATTCAAAATGTGCCCAATTAGAAAGTTGGTCAAATTTATCTCTTATGGCAATAGTAGAAAGCAAGCCTCTAGGCCAGACTGCATCGGCTATCATTTTGGGTAGATTTATTGAGATTCCCAGTATTTTCTTATTCTGATACTCTTCTAATTCAAAGGTAATATTTTTAAAAGATAGGTATTTTGTAAAATTCTCTTCTAAAATGTAATCTTCTATGTCCTTTAAATCAAAACCAAGTGCATAAAAGGCTCCAACTAAACTACCCACACTAGTTCCGGCAATGTAATTGATTTTAATTCCTTCCCTTTCCAGCGCTTTTAATACACCGATATGGGCGAATCCACGAGGTCCCCCGGCTCCTAGAGCTAAACCTATTTTTGGTTCACTCTGAGCAGAAGAGAAAATAACACAGGTAATAAAAAAAACGATAGTTAAAATTGGCATAATCAATCTGTTTATATTCATGATTAACATTATAGAATATTACCAATAGCTGTGCAAGCATCCCATTTTTAAGATAAAAAATTATTGGTAAGGATTATAGTGGTGGTCTAGTTAGTATATTTTTTTGTTAAGAAATTAATAATTAGAGATTGACTGATATATACTGGATTTGAGGCATAGGCTACTAATTTGAATATTTCAAGCTGATAAAACTTTTTAAATATTTCATTAATATGACCATTATACCCTTACCTGTTTATAGGGTTTAACCTTTAGACAATTTGAGTAAAATGTGATAGAATTTTGACAATTGATTTATCTTATTTATGCTTTGTGACAGAGGAGAATAGTTATGGATGAGACAAAGTTTGTAAAAGAAATCGCATCTAAGGAAGAAGCCTTTTCTCAGTGGTATATTGATATAGTAAAAAAAGCAGATTTAGCAGACTATACACTAGTAAAAGGATGTATGGTTATTAAACCTTACGGATATTCATTATGGGAAAATATGCAGCAATGTTTAGATAGAAGAATTAAGGCTACTGGTCATAAAAATGCTTATTTCCCTCTCTTTATTCCCGAGAGCTTATTAAAGAAGGAAGCGGAACATGTAGAAGGATTTGCCCCTGAAGTTGCCTGGGTTACCCATGGCGGCAATCAAAAATTGGAAGAACGATTAGCGGTAAGACCAACTTCGGAAGCCATTATTGGCAGTCTTTATTCTAAATGGATTCGATCCTGGCGAGATTTACCGATTTTAATCAATCAGTGGGCTAACATCGTTCGATGGGAAAAGGTAACCCGTCCTTTTTTAAGAACCACAGAGTTTTTATGGCAAGAAGGACACACAGCACATAAAAGTCAGGAAGAGGCTGAAGAGGAGACTTTAAAGATATTGACTGTCTATAAGGATTATATAGAACAGGACCTTGCTATTCCGGTAATTATTGGGAGAAAAAGCAATAAGGAAAAGTTTGCTGGTGCCGTGCATACCTATGCTTTGGAAGCTTTAATGGGTGATGGTAAAGCCTTACAGGCAGGCACTTCCCATAATCTAGGTCAAAATTTTGCTAAGGCTTTTGATATTCGTTTTCTGGATGAAAATCAGCAAGAGCAGTTTGCCTGGACTACCTCCTGGGGAACTACTACTAGGCTGGTTGGAGGGATAATTATGGTTCATGGAGATGAAAGAGGCTTGAAATTACCTCCCAAAGTTGCCCCCATACATATCGTCATTGTTCCCATTTTCTTTGATAAATCTAAACAGGAAGTAATGAATAAAGTTCAAGAATACAAGAAATTGTTGGAAGAAAAATTTAAAGTTGAACTGGATGACCGGGATGCTTATACGCCGGGATGGAAATTTAATGAATGGGAGATGAAAGGAGTTCCTGTTCGATTAGAGATTGGACCACGTGACCTTGCTCAGAATCAAGTTACAGCGGTAAGAAGGGATAAGGGGAAAAAGGTGTTTATATCAGAGGAGGAACTAGTTTCTACTTTGGAGAGATGGATGCCCGATATTCAAAACAATCTATACATGCAAGCCAGATCACGCTTAGAGGAAAATATTAGATTTACTGAAAATTATGAAGATTTTAAACAGATAATAGAAGAGAAACGTGGTTTTATAACAGCTTATTGGTGTGGAAATGAGGAATGTGAAAATCAGATTAAAAAAGACACTAAAGCTACTATTCGCTGTATGCCGCTGGAACAAAATGAGGAAAAAGGGAAATGCATCTTTTGTGGTACAGAATCTTCAACTATAGCATATTTTGGCAGGGCTTATTAGCATAATACATGATTACAGAAATTGGAGGAATTATATTTTTATATTTTATAATAAAGAAAAAATTAGTTAGAAAAGGAGGATTTTAGAAATGGAAAAGGTATTAATTGGACGCGTTGTTGATTATTTTGCCAAAATTGGTGTGGCTGCTATTGATATTGATTCAGGAGAAATTAAAGTAGGAGATACGCTATACTTTAGTGGCCATACTACCGATTTTGAGCAAGAAGTTGAATCAATGCAAATTGACAGAGAACCAGTAAATTCAGCTCAGGCCGGTGATTCTGTCGGTATCAGAGTACAAGAGAGAGTGAGAGACGGGGACGAAGTATATAAGATAATCAATAAATAATATGGTGATATCAATCCTTTTTATGGCCTAACTTATACGAAAATCATAAATGTTTTCTATTAAATCTGCTTTAGATAAAATTGAAGAGTTATTATAATAATAAAGAAGGATAATCAGGGGAAGTACCCCTGATTATCCTATTTTTTGGTCTTTTCTTCGGGTGTTTTAGAAACTTTCCCTTTTTGTTTTTCATAAAAATCCACAAATGGTTTAACCAATTCCAGAGGGAAAGGGAAGACAGTAGTGGTATTTTTATCAGCAGCAATAATTCCCAGAGTTTGTAAGTAACGTAATTGCAAAGATAGCGGTTGCATACTCATTTTTTCTGCTGCCTGCACCAGTTTTTCTGATGCCTGGAATTCACCCTCTGCATGTATTACCTTTGCCCTTCTTTCTCTTTCTGCTTCTGCTTGCTTGGCCATTGCTCGTCTCATGTTTTCAGGTAATTCTACATCTTTTGTTTCTACAGTAGTAACTTTAATTCCCCAAGGATCAGTCTGTTCATCCACAATTTGTTGTAATGTTTGATTTATTTTTTCTCTTTGAGATAAAAAGGTATCCAGATCTCTTTCTCCCAAGACACTTCTCAGAGTAGTTTGGGCAATTTGAGAGGTAGCAGAGATGTAGTTTTCCACCGATATAACTGCTTTTACCGGATCAATTACCCGAAAATAAATTACTGCATTGACTTTTATAGGAACTGTATCTCTGGTTATTACCTCCTGTGCCGGTACATCCATATTGATTGTTCTCAGACTTACTTTAACCATATGATCTACAATGGGAATAAGCAAAATAAGACCAGGTCCTTTTGCCCCGACTACTCTTCCTAAACGGAAGACAACACCTCTTTCATATTCTCTCACAATTCTTATTGCTTGAGATAGTATAATAAATATTATAATCAGAATTCCAAGATAGAGACTTGTTGAAGTGATAAGATTCATTTTTATTCCCCCTTTGTATCAGTTTTTTTAACGAATAAACGAAGTCCATCTAAAGATTCAACAATGACCTTTTCTCCCTTCTTAATAGGTTTTTCATCTAAAATAGTAGCTTGCCAGATTTCCCCGTGTATAAAGATTTGTCCATCAGGATTTAAATTTGTTCTGGCGATACCAATCATCCTAATCATACTCTCTTTTCCGGAAATAGGTTTTTTCCATTGTATTCTAATGCCTTTGGTTACAGCAAAAATGAAAAAGGCTCCTGTGGCAACAACCATGGAAAGGATGATACCAGTTGAAATTTTTAAAAAGGGAGCCATATCCTTGGTTAACATAAAGGAACCGAGGGTTAAAGAGGTTATTCCACCCAGGGTCAGTAAACCAAAGGTGGGAGTATAAATTTCAAAAACTAAGAGGATAATTCCCAAGGCGATTAGAATAAAACCAGCAAAATTAATGGGTATCATCTGAAAGGAAACGAAGGCGAGTATCAGGCAGATACCACCAAATATGCCGGGGAATAATGTTCCTGGATTACTGAATTCTCCCAGGATACCATAAATACCTAAAAATAAAAGGATATAAGCGATGTTGGGATTGCTAAGATTATGAAGAAATAAATCCTTAAGGGACATTTTATATTCAATGATTTCCTTGCCCAGAGTACTTAATTTTTTATCACCCTCGGCAGTAGTTACTTTGACACCATCAATCATAAAAATTAAATCTTCCAGACTTGGGGCAATAAATTCAATAATATTATTCTCTAGTGCTTCCTGTTCGGTTATAGAGATACTATCTCTGACGAATTTCTCAGCCATTGCTTCGTTTCTTTTTCTATTATTAGCTAAAGTTTTGATATATGCGGCAGCATCATTCACTATTTTTGATTTTGTTTCTTCATCAATCTGCTCCTCACCCATAGTAACGGGATGAGCAGCTCCTATATTGGTTCCGGGAGCCATGGCGGCAATATTAGCGGCTATGGTAATAAAAGCCCCGGCTGAAGCTGCCCGAGCCCCCTGTGGTGCAATATATATTATAACTGGAATACGGGTATTGAGTATCTCTTTAATAATCTTGCGCATAGAATCATCCAAACCACCAGGAGTATCCATCTGAATGATGACACATTCTATTTGATTTGCCTCTGCCTCTTTAATTCCTTCTATAATGTATTGGGCAGTAATGGGATTTATAGTCCCCTCTAATTTTAAAGAATAAATTGCCGAGGAAGATTGAGAAGAAACCAAGTAGATAGAAGAGTTTAATATAAATATACTCACAATTATTGTACAAAGCTTTATTTGTCTATACAATCTTTTACAATTTGAGTAATGGCCTGAAGATAACATAATTTTTCTTTACCATTATTTATGATAACATTATTATAACATAATTATTAAACCTTTATTAAATTAGAATGAGGAACAGATGATAGCTAACTTGAATTTAACTGATAATGAATTAATCATGCCCGGAGACTGGATGTCCATTGTTCAGAAGATCCAGAGTCAAGATGGGACGGTAATGGTTTTAGGAAAAACAGATTCCGGAAAAACAAGTTTTATTAAATTGTTAATTCATTATCTTGTAAGGAGAAATAGAAAGATTGGACTAATTGATGTTGATATTGGACAATCGACCCTGGGTCCTCCCGGTACCATAGGAATGTGTATTGTTGATAAAAATAGAGTAGAAGATGGTATTGTCCCGATTGACTATATGCTTTTCATTGGGGCTATATCTCCTGAGCAGTGTATCGCTATATTTCTGGAGAAAATTTATCAGCTCTATATTATTACTCAAAAGATAAAAGTAGATGCTCTTTTGATTGATACTACTGGATTGGTAATGGGAAGAATCGGAGTATACTTAAAGAATAATTTGATTAAGAAGGTTAATCCTGCTATCTTAGTGGCACTTCAATCTGATAAAGAATTAGAACCAATTTTATTAGAATTTGAAGCCCAACCTTCCATTAAAATTTACCGTATTAAACCATATCAGAACATTATCGCTAAAAATTGGAAGGAGAGGAAAGCAAGGAGGAGAAGACAATTTAGCATATATTTCAAAGATTCACAGTTAAGAGATATTGATTTCTCAGCAGTAGAGATAAAAGATTTTAATTTTGGCTTTAGTTTATTTTTAGAGAAAACCATGGTTAGTTTATATTGGAAAGAGTTTCAGCTGGAGATAGTCTCGGCTGAAGTAATCAATAGTAGATTGTTTATGATATTATCAAAACCACAAAGTATTACCAATAAAGATGTTTTTGCCAGGATAAAAAAACATTTTCAGGTAAAACAGATTTTTGTTATTCTTCCGAATTGGTTCCAACACCTGTTAGTGTCGTTTACTAATTCAGAAGGACTGAGCAATGGTTTAGGGATAATCAAGCATATTGATTTTGAGAGGAAGAAGATTACTGCTTATTTACCAATTTCTATTTCACTTGATAATTTAGCTAAAATTGAGCTGGGGCGAATAAGAATTATACCTGATGGTTCGGCATTGCCTCCTATTGAGCCAGAAAGATATTAGTTATTAATAAAAACTGGGAGCAGAGAGTGCTTATGGATAGAAAAGAAAAAGAAGGTGTTCTTCTGGTAATGATATGTGTATTTATTCATGGCGCCCAGCCTATCTTAGGAAAGTATGGAGTTTCTTTAGTACAACCACTTTTTTTTGCCAGTTTAACCAATCTCATTGCAGCAGCAAGTCTCATTTTAATTATTTTATTGAAAAGAGAATCACTTTTTTTATTGATGGAAAGAAGATATTTTCTTTCTCTAATGTCTATTGGATTTTTTGGGACTACCCTCTCTAATATTCTGTTTTTTTATGGTGTCAGATTAACCAGTGGCATAAATTCTGCTATTTTGTTACAGGTAGAACCTATTTATGCTTTGATTATAGGGTATCTTCTGCTTCAAGAAAGAGTGACTCTACGACAAATGATTTCCACCCTACTTATCATTTTTGGAACATTACTGGTTATTTATCAGGGAACTTTTAAATTGAATTGGGGCGATACCCTGGTTCTGTTAACCCCGCTCTGTTATCAAGTTGGTCATCTTTTTAGTAAACAGCTGCTGAGTCAAACAGAAATAAGCCCTCTTTTTATTGCAGCAGGAAGGACATTATTTGGTGGTATTTTTCTTTTTATGCTAAATCAGCTGGTTGGAGTGAATCAATTTGAACACCTGAAAGATTTGAGTATTCTTGGCATTCTTATTTTTTACGGAGTTGTTATTTATGGATTAACATATTATACCTTCTATGAGTCTATTAAGCGCATTAATCTATCCAAGGCGACTGCCATTATCTCTGTTTACCCCGCTATTTCCATAATTCTTGCCTGGTTTATTTTACAGGAGATTCCCGATTTCTTCCAGATTAGCGGTTTTTTCATTATTCTGTTGGGAATTATCTATTTGTCCTATGTCAAAAGCGAGTTACGGTAGAAGCTGTCTTTCATTGAGTTGATTTTTTTATATAAGAATCGCTTACTGATATAAATTTCATTGAAAAAAAATATTCTATATGCTATTATTATTGATGCAACCGATTGCACAAATCTGGCAGAAGTCTAATGAAATATCCAGTGCCTATTAATCAATTTTAGTAAATTTGGTATTGATGTAGCATTGTTTCAGCAAATTTAATTTTGTTCTTTGACAATGAAAACCTGCGGTCCAGCTGATAGAGTCTTATCAATTGATTATTCTGACAATGTTTCAGTCTTCATTATTCCGCTTCCTTTAGATTTCAGAGGTAGAGAGAGGAAAGGAAATCTTTCAATGTTTTAACAGTCAATTTGTTTTGTTCTATTATAGTAGCTTTTACTAAAAAATATGTGATGAATTGATTTACAAATATTCATTTTTGTGATTACCAAAAAGTTTTACCGATATTCATCATTTTTTTACTCAAATATAAATAGATAGATTGAATGAAATATATGCTTCAACTATTGTTTAGAAATAAATAAAATTCATTTCCTAGTTACCTAGGAATGTAAATTACTAATTTTGACTTCTTGAAAAAATAGAAAATTACCTGGGGATATGTGTTGAGAAAGAAATTATTTGGGATAACAGGAAGTCAATAAGAGGAGGTGAGGTATCAGGTAAATATTTTTTATATGTGTTTTGAAAAATTTAAATATCTAATGGAGGTAAGAATGAAATCTAATTTAAAAGCAGTTTTGTTGATATTTGTTGTAATCTTTCTGTTCTTGAGCTTTGCTCTGATTTCTTTTGCGGCAGAAAAAGAATATAAAATTTATGTAGTCGTTCATGGTGGTATTGCAGATCCATTCTGGAAGGTTTGCGAGAAGGGAGCACTGGATGCAGGGACCCTTTATGATGATTTAGAGGTTATATATACCGGGCCAACAGAATTTAAGCTGGAGGAATTTATGGCTTATATAGAGGCGGCATTGGCAAGTAATCCCGATGGTTTAGTTTGTACTCTTACTGCACCTGAGGGGATGGATGAATCTCTCCGGGCAGCTATTGCTGGAGGCTTGCCGGTAGTAGCCATCAATGCACCTGATCTTAGAGAACCCGAAGCGGACCGGATACCCGTTCTGACTTATGTTGGAGAAGATAGTTACTTCATTGGTAAACAGGCAGCCTTGGAGACATTGAAAAGGTTTACTCCCAAACGGGCAATCTTTGCAAATCATCACCCTGGTGCAACCAACATTGAAGCAAGGGGAAGGGGTTATATTGATACCATGAAAGAAAACGGTGTAACGGTGGAAGCCCTGGATATTACGGATGATGCGGTTAGAGGAGCTGAAATGGTAGCGGCTTATTTAAAGACACATCCCGACACCGATGCAATCTTCTGCTCAAATACCATGCGTACAGAGACCATTATTCCGCGTTTAGAGGCAGATGGAGTAAAGGTCGGAGAAGATGTAAAGATTGCTCAGATGGATAGCTCTTCCAAGATACTGGAATATATTCAGGAAGGTAAAGTCATGTTTACCATGGATCAGCAACAATATCTGCAGGGTTATCTTGGTGTCGTATTTGCCTATTTAAATGCCAAGTATGGATTTACACCTCCCCCGGCTCCGGTATCTACAGGGCCGGCAGTCATTACGGCAGAAAATATTCCTGCCCTGGCAGGTCTGGTTAAAGATGGATTCAGATAAGTTCTGGTGACTGAAACAAGTAATTATTAGATGTATTGGGTGGTATCTTGAGAATGATGCCACCCAATAAGCTAAGTATGACAAATACAAAAAAGACTATTAGGGAAGATTTGAGCGGGAGGAAGAGTTGATAAAAAAATTAAAGAGTGAAGAAAGGATTGAAATCCAAGGTCAAACCTTTAATTTCTCTCAGATACGTAGATTACCTGAATTCGGAGTGATGCTTGCTTTCCTGGTTTTATTAATTATTTTTTCAGTTTTTTCGTCAAATTTTTTAACCTTGCGGAATGTAACTGGAATCCTTACTATTGTTTCAGAATTAGGAATCATGGCTATTGGTGTGGCGTTTTTAATGATTTCTGGAGAATTTGACCTCTCGGTGAGTAGCGTTTACGCTTTTTCAGGCTTTCTCTTTGTGACCCTGGCTAATCAATATAATTCACCATCAGCTTTTGTGTTGACTCTGGCAATAGCAGCCTTGATTGGAATTTGCAACGGACTCATCACTTTGCGCATGCGGATTCCCTCTTTTATTGCTACTTTAGGTATGCAATTACTGTTGAGAGGATCACTTTTAGCATTAACTGGTGGTGAATCAGTTAGCTATTCCAGCGATTCTATTATGCCAACCATGTTAACTCGCTTTATAGCTTTTGGCTTTCGGCCTTCTCACATTTGGTTCCTTGCACTGACTTTGATTTTTTCAATCGTACTTACCAAAACACGTTATGGTAACTGGGTATTTGCAACCGGTGGGAATCGTGTTGTTGCCAGAGCAATGGGAGTGAATACTGATAAGGTAAAACTAATTAATTTTATGTGTTCTGCTCTGATGGCGGCATTATCTGGTTGCATTGTAATCAGTAGATTTAATTTGGCAAATGCATCTTTCGGAACAGGAATGGAATTGGAGGCTATTGCCTCTGCTGTTATTGGAGGCACTTTTTTAACTGGAGGCTATGGAACAATTATCGGGGTATTCTTTGGAGCATTTTTGATGGGTATGATGAGAACTGGTCTGGTCATGATGGGTGCTCCTGCTTATTGGTATCAGGCATTCGTAGGTGCCATTTTAATCATTGCTGCGACTATTAATCTGAAATTAAGGCATTTGGACATGTAAGTGAGTGATATGCAAAATTATCATAGCGAAAATGCTTTCTTTGATCATTTTGAGTTTGCGATGATAGACGGTAAAGGAGGATCTTGTTCTATGAAGGAAGTTACCCCCTTAGCAAAGATGGTAGCCATTGAAAAATATTATAAAGCATTTCAGGCTTTGAAAAAGGTAGATCTCGAGATCTATAAAGGGGAAGTATTGGGTTTGTTAGGAGATAACGGGGCAGGTAAGTCTACTCTAATCAAAATTCTGGCCGGAGTTTTTCCTCCCGATAAGGGTGAAATTTATTTCGAAGGTAAGAAGGTAAATTTTTCTTCTCCCAAAGATGCCAGGACAATAGGAATTGAAACCGTTCACCAGGCTATGTCTTTGGTAGATATCATGAGTATTTCCAGGAATTTCTTTTTAGGCCGGGAACCAATCAAAAGAATAGGTCCTATATGTTTGCTTGATCGGGGAAAAATGGATACAGAATGCCACAAAGCGGTTACTGGATTAGGAATCAGAGTAAGATCGGCAGATGAGTTTGTTTCCATTTTGTCCGGTGGAGAAAGACAG
>Ga0334900_1002145_pt1 | contig 18306 bp, 11 predicted proteins | sample GraSluR3_MG_2_FD_207231 | JGI IMG/M metagenome (GOLD analysis project Ga0334900, IMG submission 207231) | Sludge microbial communities from methane-producing bioreactor in Wageningen University, Netherlands - Granular Sludge_31_08-R3 | ecosystem: Engineered > Bioreactor > Anaerobic >...
AGCAAGAAAAAACATTGAAAGTAGAAAAAACAATCCTTCCTTCTACTCCATCAAATGGTTCGAAAACCAAGGATGCCCCACCTCAGACTCCATCTCCTACCTCGATTCCTCTTGAAATTCTGTTTCCGTCGTTACAAAAAAGAATGGAGAATGCCCAGAAAGCAAATGTGAGAACACCTGCATTACCTGTTTATATTTCTCTGGAGAAATTGCTTCAATGATGTTGTATAATGGATGTAAATTCCATGTAAAAAAATGGGACCCTGTTTACTATATCTACAATCCCAGTAGTGGCTCTCTTACAAAGACGACTGACTTTGATGGCAATGAAACCACCTATTCGTGGAATCATAATGGCCAGATAACCCAATCCATTCAATACGAAGGAACAGTAGCTACCGGTACTCCCCTTCATGCTATTTCATTTACTTACAATACCAAAAACCAACAAACGGTAGCCTCCGATAGTGTCACTTCCCAATCTTCTTCCACCACCTTTGCTAGCAATGGAGAAATTACCCAGTCTACCAATCTCACCGGATGCCAAACATCCTATGACTACGAACAAGAAATCTCTAGTGTCGAGTGCAAAATGCCCAAGCCTGATATTCTTTTATCTCCTGCCCAGGCGTCTCCCTTTCCTTTGGCTGTACAATCCAATGCTCTTCATTCTCTGTCTTATCTTTCTATTCCTGCCTACCAACCCACCCCTTATGTAGTTACCAATTCTCAAGATCAAGACACTACAACTAGCTACAATGACGATGGGTCTGTATCGTCCCAAACCAATCATCTGGGCGAAACTACACAGTTTGCTTACGATAGTGCCGGACGGTTGTCTACGGCCACTACTCAGGATGGACAACAAACCACACTCCTGTACACCCTCAATAGCTTGCGAGAATCTATTTCTGTTGAAAGCCAAGGCACAACCAGCTACACGTATGATAACCGAAGCCAATGCACCAGCAAAACCGATCCTATCCAAGGCACCCTTTCCTATACATACAACACCCGAGGAGACACACTTACCGATGAACAAGGAACCTATTCCTATGATCTACTAGGACGCAAAACAGCTCTTTCCTTCGCAGGTGGAGGCTCTGATTCCTGGAGCTATACCCCTGATGGATTGATGTCTTCTGCAAATGGCATTGCTCGCACCTATGACGACCAGGGCAATGTACTCACCTGGAATGATGGTACCAATAGCGCGACCTACAGTTACACGGGAGGCTCTACATCTTTAGGCCTTCCCAGTAGCACGACAGCCCAAGGACAAGCTAGCAGTTACAGCTATACATACAATACCACCCATTGGCTCTATACGCTTAACAACACCAGCAAACCCAGCCAAGGAAATTTCACCTATTCCTGGTCGACAGCAAAAGAACTCACCAGTATCACCAATCCCAATAGTACCCAGCTTTCTCAAACCTACAATAATAAACAATTGGATCATGTACAAGTCCAAGATAGCCTTGGACAAACCACGTATTTATCCTCCGATGCCACCTACAATGCCCAAGATCAAATGACAGCTTATGATTACACAGTAAGTGCATCTCCTTCCAATTTCAGTACCTCCACAAGTATTGCCTACCATACCTCTGGCTCGAACCTTGGTAAAGTGAATACCTTAACCGATGCCAATCGAACCATTACGTATGGGTACAATGCCCAAGATGGTCTTGTGAGTTCCGTTCAGTTTTCCACCCTGGGAACCTATTCTTTTTCTCGCAACAGCAGTGGTACTATGGATACCATTACGTATCCCAACCAACAAGGCACGGCTTCCTTTAGCTATAGCGGAGGACTGGGCAAACTTTCTCAAATTGCTATGCCTGGAAACCAAACCATTTCTCTGGGATGGAATGGAAAAAGCCAAGTCTCTACCGTTACCGGAAATAACAATGGATCCAGTACTGCGTATTCTCTTACCTACAATGGCAGCGGACAAATTACGTATATGTCAAAATCCAGTGGAGGTATGCAACAATACTACTGGCACATGGACTATGGTCCTCATGGACTAGAAAAAGCACGGCAATATTCTCCCTACGATGTTCTTCTTCTCACCCAAGATTTCACGACTGATCCAACAGGACGCATTCTTTCTATGACCTACACCGATGCCAATCCTACCTACCAGTACAATGGAGAATACTATTTCCATTACGATCATAGCGGCAATATGTGTCTGCTGACCGATACCAGTGGCAATCCTGCCTACAGCCTTGAATATGACTTCTACAACGGCAAAATCACAAACCAATGGAACCCTCACAACCTCACCAACCTTCTCTACCAACAAGGAGAAACCGGAGCCTTCTCCCTTCCCCTAGGCATGAGCCAGAGTATCATTGGAGATGATTATATTGTGCCCCTTATTTCCCACAACTCCCCTATTGGACGAATAGCCATTGGATTGGATCCTATCGTTGTACCTTGGCCACCTGTTTTGAAGTTTAAAAATCCTTTTTATGGAGGTATTTTTAGATTACTATCTAGCAGTCTGGAAAATTGTCTACATGATTGTGACCAAATCATCCTTGTAGTAACAGCAACTTTAGCAGCACTTCTCTCTGTAATAATGGCTACTAAAGCTTTCCAGAATTTTATCAATGGTGGGGGTCTTATCTTTAGTATTGGTTCAATGATAGTAATTATCAAAGGTTTAGTAGTTGCTTCTGCATTGATAATAATAGCAGCTGCAGCAATACTCGTTGCTTTTTTTGGATGCAGAGCACTTTGTTTTAGAAAATACAAAAAAGATGAAAGTTCGTGCGCTTTAGTATTACCACCTTGTTTACAAGAGAATAGATTATGAAAGTTTTCAATGCAATTGCCTTTGCTCTTTATCTATATGCCATTTATAACGCACCTGTATACCTGATGCTCGTTGTAATTGTTTGTACATTATTCCTGAATGCTATACATTTGAAGTTTATAAAGAAGAAAGAAAAACAGAACAACGAGAAAAACAAGAATTTGAGAAACTTTAGCTATTTCATAATTGTCATAGGTATTCTTGCAGTAGTGTGTATCAGCTATTTGAAACGAACCATACTGAATATGGGTTTTATAAATACCACCGACCCATACATCTTCATTGGAGCCCTAAATATGGTGTTCGCTCTAATATCAAAGACAACATACTTTCTATTGATTGATTGGCACTTCACAAAGGCAGTTAGAAATATTGTAAAAATGAGCAATATATTGCTCATTCTGTCAAGTATTTTAACGCTTTTACCGTTCTTTGTTTTTTCTTTTTTTTCCAACAACACCTTACCAATTTGGTGGGTCTATCGATATAGTTTCATGATTGTATGGTGGTTAGTCATTATGTATCCATTTTTAAACTATTCCAATACACTCATAGAAGAATGAACACTTCCGAAAAATAGAAGTAAAAACAAAATAAGTCAGTAGAATTTTTTAGTATTTAAGACTATTAGCAAAATTGATATTCGCATGATGTAAGATTCAAAATGCCAATCGTTAGGATGACTCCACCTCTTCTTCATCAGAGAAGGTAGGGTCATCTTTTTCTTGTTGGTAGAGGGTAATTTGGTTTTGTAGGGCTTCTAGTTCCTGACTGGCTGTATCGGTGAGGGGTTGGTAGAAATGTGTCAAAAGCTGATCAAGTTGAAGTTTTCCTTGCCATAATGGGAAATCGCCAAATTGAAGGATACCTTCGTAATAGGGACTATCTTCGATAGAGAAGCTGGGATCTTTTAGAGAACGCTTTCCTTTCCAGAAACTCTTGGTGTTGTGAAGCGAATGTGCATTGGGAAGCTCTTGCTGCGGTTCCGGGTCAATTGCATTTTGAACAGATTCGGTGAACCGCTGGAGTAACTTTTCAATTACTTCGTAGTGATATTTTCCACGAAGAATAAGCATTGCAAAGGGATCGGTATCAAATACGATGCCAACCATATAAAGAACCGACAGGATATGTTTACAAAGCAGTTCACTGTCCTGGCAATTGCAACCTAAAGAGATATCCGTCAAAAAGTCTGGAATCATTGTAAGACCATTGCTCAGGTAATGATCAACAAGCTGGGGGGAAATAATTCCAGATACACACTCTGCGATGCGAAGAAAATGTAGAGGAAATGTAGTAAAAAAGGTATTCCATTCTTCTTCCGTCCACTGCTTTACACGGATGTGTATGGTGTAAGGGTTGGGTTCATTGCCTTGCACCAGTGCTTTGATCTCTCCTGGGTAGATATGAAAATACAACACATGTCTGCCTCGAACGTAGCTTTTGGCTCTGTTCTGACGACCCGAAGAAGAAAAACGTTCAAAGGATTGTATCCACTGAGAAGCCAACCAATTTTTGACGAAAGGCCCTCTTTTGTTATCTACAACAATTCCGTGGCATTCAATTTTTGGAGTAGGCGGGGCGTGGAAAAAATTGGAATAGGATCGAGATGACCAATACTTTTTACTCATAAAGTGCATCCTTCCGAAGAGAAAACAATGATTTGAGCTGTTGAAGAGACATTTCTGTCAACTGAGAAGAAGTATCTCCAATGATTTTGTCTGCTATTTCAAGCTTTGATTCCATGAGCTGGTCAATGGATTCTTCCATGGTTCCTTTGCAAATCATTTTGTGCACATGGACGTTTTTTTGTTGTCCAATTCGAAATACCCGATCGGTGGCCTGGTTTTCAACCGCTGGGTTCCACCATCGATCTACATGAAATACATGATTCGCTGCGGTTAAATTTAAACCAGTTCCCCCCGCTTTCAAGGAGAGCACCATGATTCGCATCGTTGATTCTTCTTGAAATTGTTGGATTAACTCGTCTCGTTTTTTTCGCAATAAACCACCGTGGAAAAAACAATGTTGCCCAGGATATTCTGTTTCTAGTATGCTTTGTAGAATCCATCCCATTTCTCGATATTGTGTGAATAAGAGAGCTTTTTCATTTTCTTCCATAACCTCTTGAAGAAGCTCCCATAGGCGTTTGAGTTTCCCGGATCTTTGGATGGCATTGATTTTTTTGTCAAAAGAACTGGTTGAAGCAGAGCGCGGAGTGTTTTCTTTCAAGAAATGAGCGGGATGATTGCAGATTTGTTTCAGGTGCAAAAGCAAAGTGAGGATTCTTCCCTTGCGTTCTATACCTTCGGTGCTCTCTATATTACGCAAGGAAGACTGCAAACAAGCTTCGTACAAAGAAATTTGTTCTTTGGTGAGGAAGCAATACTCCTTCGTTTCGATTTTGTCGGGTAAATCGGGAATAATGGTAGCATCGGTTTTTAATCGCCGGAGTATAAAGGGTTGGGTCATTTTTTTGAGGGAGATGGCTTTACCAGGATCCTTATCTCGGTGAATTGGATTGAAGAAAGAACGTTGAAATTGTGTTTCATTTCCTAGCCAGCCAGGTTGTAAGAAATCAAACAGCGACCATAAATCTCCTACATGGTTTTCTACGGGTGTTCCCGTTAGCGCTACTCGAAACGAATTATTCAGATGTTTGATGGCTTGTGTCTGTTTTGCCTGGGGGTTTTTAATATTTTGGGCTTCATCTAGTATTACTGCGTTCCAATTGGTTTTGGTTAGAAAAGAAGTGTCCCGTAATGCAAGGTTATAGCTAGTTAATACAATATCGTGTTTCTGAATCTCTTGGGCAAAGTCATGGTTTTTCAATCGATTGGAACCATGGTGGATGTACAAAGAAAGAGAGGGAATGAACCTTTCGGCTTCTTCTTTCCAATTGCTTAGAACAGATGTGGGGCAGATGACTAGAGAGGGCGGAAGCTGGAGAGTTTCTTCTTTTTCTTTTTGTAGGAAGGTTAGGATTTGTAGTGTTTTTCCTAAGCCCATATCGTCCGCCAGGATAGGATTGAATGATACCTTCTTCATGTTCCATAGCCAGGCTATACCTTTTTTTTGATAATGCCGTAGAACATTGTCTACGCATAATGGAAAGGTGAAATCGTCTAAGGAAACCGTTCCTTTAAGAATGGACTCAAAATGAGAAAACTGCTCGCCAAAATCAAGGGAAACGGGGATATAGAACTGGTTTCCTCCAAGGCTTTCGTAGAGAAGAGACTGCAAAGAGGATTTCTTCGTATGCTTATGCATGAGCATATCGACCGATTCAAGAAGCGAACGGTGATAAAGCTTCCATTTTCCATTTTTCTTAAGCAGAGGAATTTTTGCCTCTATAAGGCGATCCCATTCTTCTTGCGAGAGAGAATCGTCTCCAACGGAGACTTTCCAGTCAAAATTTACAAGATTTTGGATGGAGAAAAAGGAACTTGAATGCGCAAAGGAGTGAACGCGAGCAGTTAATTGGATAGGACTGTCGTCTAGATCCTCTGCAAAGGGGAATTCAAATTGAATCCAATCATAGCTGTTTCCCATTTCTGCCCATTCCCACATGTTGTATATATCATTGAGGGAACAAATCCACGAAGAAGGTTTGACAGGGCTTAAAGAAAGAACTTCATGAGGGACATAGTGATCCATACAACCCAGCAAGAAGTAGAAATCGGTGAGAAAATTTGCAGTAGAAAGACCATAGATTTGAGCTACATCCGAGGGGTGTTGAAATACAAAGGAAATGGGGATACAAGAATGGGGTTGTAAAAGGGATTGAATTGTACATTCAACATGCCAATGCTCAGGATTGTCTTGGTTTGGTTCAAGAATCCGGACGAAAACCCGAAACGGAATACCCCTTTGAAGATGCAAGTGATTCTGCCAATTCTGTAGCTGTTCTGTGAAAAAAAGGGTTGCATCCTTTGGAGCATCGATGGTCGATTGAATACCTCGTAAAGAGTGAAACCATTTTTCTTCTGCTATTGATTCATAGGCTAGCGGAGCTTTGTCTTCCTCTATACAGAGGATTTGTGGGAGGATTTCTTCTTGAGAACGTATCCAACCGTTGGTGATGGATTGAAGAGCAGATTGTAATGTACCAAACAACGACTGGTTTTGGATGTCAGAGATAGACGTGCCAATACACCGGGTTGAGTCAGGCATATATTGCAGAAAGGATTCAAGGATAGAAAAATCTTTTTGCGTATACATAAGCTTCCAAGCAGATTGGAATTCATGGGAGGAATTGATGATAGTGGGGTAGAATGCATTGTGGGTAATGGTTTTGAGCACCCACAAATACATGTTTGCCCAAAACTGGAGATCTGCTCCCGCTTGTATTTCTTCTCCCAAATCGTTGGATACAGCTGCTTGGCGAAACAGTTCTTGGTAATCAGTAAAGTGGAGTGAATAGCAGCTTATTTGAAATGGACAGAATGAATCTTGGTAGACTTCATTTCCATCAGAGGAATCGCGGGGAACTTCTTCTTGAATGGAAGAAGAGTTTTGTAGATGACCTTCTGGATCACACGGAAACAACCCTACCATAGTGCAGAGTTGTTGTTGGTTTACGGGCTTGCCAAGAATTCCTTCCAGCCAAAGAAGTAGATCTTCAGCGCTGAAAAAACAGGAGTGCTGCGGAGCGATCTCTTCAGCCCAAGCATAAAAACGATCTTTAAACCAACTCATGTGCATTACAATCATGTATGTATTATACAATAGATCGTGAAATTCTAAGAACACCACTCAGGATTTCACGATCTATTACACATTGATTTGTTTGATTGGTTGAAGAGAAAATGTGTTCTACAACGGTTTTACGGGGATGACAATGTCGACGTCCATCATTCCATCGGGACTGTCTTTAGGACTACCGTAATATTGTTCATAACATGGTTTGTCGTCGGGGGGCATATCCACTAGAGGGTAGCCACTGACCACACATCCCATCCCATGATTCTTGATACCCTGTACTGTCTAATCGAAACCGAGAAAATGCATATGTGCCTGCTGGGATTGTCATTTACCCAACAATCTTCAAATTTTAACCGAAATGTTTATTTCTTAACAGCTCCCACTTGCGAATCCATTGTAGATGACGGTCAAAATAATCGACGTGAAACCAATGATTCCCTTGGAGGGGTACTTTATACGAAGGAATAGTGCCGTTTAACTCTAAGTGATGAAGAGCAATGCAGTCTAACAATATCTTTTCATCCCATATATTCAAATTCAGAATTTTGGTATACCCTTTGGCAAATTGATCAAAATTTTGCACAGTGTGTTTCATTTCATCCAAGGACACAACATTAAAGTCTGTCGCATCTGATATTGTGGATGCATCCATTATCGGATATGAGATTGATGACACATCAAAATCCAAAAAGTAGATTTCATTTTTTGTCGTTTTGATTAAATTTCCCGTATGCAAGTCTCCATGAGTAAATCCTTGAAAACTGGAAGACACTCGATCCCATAGAATGGAACCCATTTCTTCAAATTCTTGATAGCATGTTTCGGGGCAATGATTGTCACGTAAATGCCCAAGGAATTGTCCTATAAAATGAGCCTTTCCCAAAACTCGAAGTGAATGGGGATAGGATTTCATTTGTTGATGCATCAAAGCAGTCAACTTGCCAATGGTTTCTAAATCTCTTTCTTTTGTTGGATTTTCGCCTTGAATATACTCTGAAAGAATACCAATGCGTTTACCTTCTGGCATAGAAATTGAACAATACGGACGTCCTTCCAGGGTGTTTTGAATGGTAGGAACAGGGAAACCGTTTGTATCTAAAAACCTGTTCACCCTGGAGGCTTGTATAGCTACCTGTTCATCAAACGATCGATAAAGTTTCAATATGTACTGCTTTTGTAAGGTAGAAATGCGATACACAGAACCAATCATATCCCTGAATAGTGATATAGTGGAAACCTTTATCTCGTAGTATTTTTCTACAAATTCTTTAACGCCATCCAAAGATGGGATTGAATGATATATCTTCATAATCCTATGATACCATGAAACTTTATTTCTTATTCAGCTTCCCTATATTTTTTTAGATATCTAGGCGCAGGTATTCAATTGATGACTTAACGGGAAAAGTAGAATACTTGCATAGACATCTTGATTATGGTACTATAAATGGTACTTACAATGAAACTATAAATAGCCGAAGGTGCGATAAGATGAACTTACAAGAACTAAAGAAAATGGCAAAAAATGGTGAAGATAGCCAACATCAATTCAAAAGGACTATAGATAATGAAAGATCACTATCTTCTGAAATTGTTGCGATGTCAAATTCTGAAGGGGGCTGGATCTTACTAGGTGTTTCTGATGATGGCGAATTAATTGGAGTTGAATCGAGCGATTTGAAGCGAATCAACAATGTAATCAGTAATACTGCTAGTCAGCATATCAAGGGTCCTGTAACCGTGAAATTAGAGAACATCTCCATTGGCCAGAATAAAGTTGTTATTTGCTTGCGCGTATCAGAAGGAATTAATAAGCCATATTTCGACAATGAAGGGATCATCTGGCTTAAAGTTGGTGCAGATAAACGGAAGATTAACTCCAAAGAGGAATTAAGGAGATTTTTCCAGATTTCCGATCAGATCCATGCCGATGAAACCCCTACGAAAGCAACCATTGATGCCATTCATATGCAATATTTTTCTCGATTTCTGGAAGGCTTTTTTGGAAAATTGGTACCAAATGAAAAGGTAAAGAAGCAATTGCTATTTGAAAACTTAGGACTTTCAAAAAACAATTATTTAAATTTAGCAGGGCTACTTTTGTTCGGCGATAAACCACAATTGTACAAACCAAGTTTCGTCGTCAAGTCGATTTTTTTCCCTGGAACTACTAACGATATGGATCACTATCTGGATAAAGAGGATCACGAGGGATACTTGTATGAAGTGTTCCAAGATTCTATTGGTTTTATTATGCGATGTTTACCAAAATTACAAACCGGGAGAAGCATAAACTCTCCTTCTGCACCTGAAATATCACGCATTGTTTTTGAAGAACTTCTTGTCAATGCTTTAGTTCATAGAGATTATTTTTGTCAGTCTCCTATACGGGTTTTTGTGTATCAAAATCGAATTGAAATCATAAGTCCTGGAAGTCTCCCAAATCACTTAACGGTTCAAAAAATTAAATCCGGCATATCCATTATACGAAATCCAGTTTTATGTTCTTATATGTCAAAGGGTATTTTACCATACAGTGGCTTAGGAACTGGCATTCAAAGAGCTTTGGAGAAATACCCATATATTTCGTTTTTGGATGACAAACATCTGAACCAATTTAAAGTTGTTGTTCATCGCAAAAATGAAATACAATATACAACTGAAACTTTACATGGAACGAAAAATGACACTTTAAAAGAACTCACTTCGTCATTGATTTGTGTTTTACGGGAAGATCCAACGGCATCCTATGAGGAAATTGCCCATCGATTAAACAAAGGCAGGTCGACAATTTATCGGACCATAGTCAAACTCAGAGAAGAAAAAAAGATTTGGCGAAAAGGCTCAAAGAAAAACGGTTATTGGGTAGTATGCGATGAAAAGAATGCTACAAAGACCTTATAAGATATTTTGTGAATGATTGCCTATTTTTTCAGAAACTCAATGACGATCTGTAAAAATTGGTTGGGTTCTTGAAACATGAATCCGTGACCTGTGCCTTCAATCAATTCAATGTCAGAATTGGGTAATTTTTCTTTTAGATAGATGGAGTTGTCTGGAGGTATCAATACATCTTCTTTACCAGCAATCAGGAGAGTATGATGATTGAGTGTGGAAAGCTGTTCTTCTAGACCCTTCCATTCTCCTATAGCCAGGGACTGTTTGCCAATATTCTCTGGATGGATTGTACCCATTGGTCTATAGAATATTTCTTGAATCCTCTCTCCGTTGTTTTCAAGCCATTTTTCAGGAAATAGAAGTCCTATCCATCGTGCTCCTTGTTCTTCGGGAGTACCCGACGTATCTTCTAGCTTTGCTAGTACTTCTGAAGAGGGAAGGAACATGGATGGGGTAGGTGCAGAGGCGTATAGGATCAGCTTGTTGACACGATCGGGATTTCTGGATGCCAGCTCTTGAGCAATGTAAGAACCCATGGACCAACCAAGGACATGCGTTTTTTCAATAGAAAGAGCGTCTAAAAGCCCCAAAGTATCCTTAGAAAATTGCTTTATACTGAATTCTTTTTCACCTGCACTGGTTTCTCCCATTCCACGATTGTCAAAAATGATGACTTTGAAATGATCCGAGAGTGTTTTCAGGAAACTATCTTCCCAAAGATTCATTGTAGAGCCATATCCCATGATTAATATCAAGGGCTGCCCTTCTCCATATATCCGATATCCTACTTCAATATCCTCGACTGTAACCATTTCATTCCTCCCGGCGGACATATTGACAGCATTTTGATGGTTTGTTTCTTTGGGGGAAAACAATGTGAAAACAATAATCAGCACAAAAATAAAAATGAACACCACGCAAATCCATTTTACTACTGAAGTTATCATTGTTTCTACACTTCATTTCTTTGACTTGCTCTACTCTCTTGATCGTAGGTAGTCGTGACGTATTATTATATAAAAAAATCATATCTTACTTCTGAGAAAAGGCAAATATGAAAACGAACAAACCTATAGTAGCTGCTGTATCTGGATGAACTGCACTTTTTGCGATATGCTAGTTTTATTACAAGAACTACTCACGATTTGGATGGATTCCTACTAAAAAGTCGATCTCCGCCTTGTGGTGTCAAAGATGTGCGTCTGTATCCGTTCATGAATAGTCAATCAACGATTGGAAAAGACATTGGATATTTTCCCCAAAGGATCCAACAAATCTATCCGCACCCTCGACTCGGGAAAAGGCAATGATTAAGGACCTCGATTCAAAATTGTAAACAAATATGCTGGACAGAATTCTTTTTTGGGTAAAATATATCATGAGTAGTCTTGGGTACTTCTCAATATCCATTGTTTGTAGGTGATCATGTGAATAGTTGGTTACAAAAGATCGGCTGTACCGATGCAATGTGGGAACTAGCGAAACAATATGATTCGCTAGTTATTGGTCGAATCATAACACAACATAAAGTTCTATACAAAGTCGCTACAGAGGCAAACGAGTGCATGGCAGAAGTATCTGGAAAATTTCGACACAATGCTGGAAGTGCTTCTCAGTTTCCAGTTGTCGGTGATTTTGTATTGATGGACCGAGACAATGATGAACATGGAAATGCCATCATTCATCATGTATTGGAAAGGAAAAGTGCCTTTTCAAGAAAAATGGTTGGGTGTGAGTTTGACTCACAGATGATTGCTGCCAATATTGATGTTCTCTTTCTGTGTATGTCCCTCAACAACGATTTTAATATACGACGACTGGAACGATACATTGCAGTTGCCTGGGATAGTGGAGCAATCCCTGTGGTTGTTTTAACAAAATCAGACTTGAGCGATAATCTTGATGGGCTTCTTGAGGAAGTTCAAAATGTTGCCATTGGCTTGGATGTTGTGATTACTTCTAGCAAAGAAGAAGACGGGTTACAGTCCATTCAGAAATACATCAAAAGCGGTGTTACCATTGCATTTGTTGGCTCATCTGGTGTGGGAAAATCAACCATCATCAATCGACTTCTTGGTGGTGAGAGTATTGCCACCCAAGCACTTAGAAATGACGACAAAGGGAAGCATACGACAACGCATCGTGAGTTGTTTCTCTTACCCGAAGGAGGAGCTGTCATTGATACCCCCGGCATGAGGGAATTGGGGTTGGATTTTGCAGATCTATCCAAGACATTTACAGATATCGAAGAATTGGCTTTGCACTGTAAATTTAAGGATTGTACGCATCAGCATGAGCCTCATTGTGCCGTTCGCAAAGCTATTGAAGACGGGATTCTTTCCGAAGATCACTTGCTGGGTTATCAAAAATTACAGAAAGAAGTAGCTTACAGGGGATTAAAATCTAGACAAATTGAGAAACGAAAAGTGGAAAACATGTTTTCTGGGTTTGGTGGGATTAAAAATGCAAAAAAATTTATTAAATCTAAAAACAAAGACTGGTAATATGTGAAAGATAGATTAAGATGAGCAAGAACGCAGCCGAATATATTCTTTGAAAAAAAGATCCGCGTAGCGATATTTACCTCGCTCCATTTTTTCAATGAAACCTAGCTCAATGAGCTGTAAAATAGATCTATTTAAAGTATTTGGATGTACAATTCCATAACGATTCGCAAACTCTTGACTAAAAATGCCAATTTCACCTTTGGCTATGCTCCATAAAATAATACGCTGTTCCTTTGTTCGAGCTTGTTGAAAACGTGCTTCATATTCATATTGATTGGATGTAAGTTCTTCATCTAAAGCCATATTTACAGTTTCTTGATCGCATATCGCATCTGTTTTTTGCCACGCTCTTCGAGCCAATAGCTGTAGAAACAATGGATGCCCTTCAGAGATTGTCAGAATTGTTTCTACCCCGTCAGGAGTGATTTTTTTGCCACTATCAAAGAATCGTTTGCTAAGGTATTGGTTGCACGATAAAAGGGGAAGGTAATTGGTAAGGTGCATCTGTTTCATGGATTTAAAGAATGGTGCACTTTTTGAAAAGAATATTTTTTTCAGAAGGGATTCTCGAGATCCAGCAAAGATATAGGTTGCTTCTTTTTGATGTTGGATTTGACTTCGAAAAAGAGGAATAATGGCTTCGTCCAACACATATAATTCTTGAAATTCATCAAAGGCTATGACAATTTTCTTCTTGCGTGATAACTTCTCTGGAATATTCAACGCCTCAATGAATGCTTGGTAAATGCTTTCATGCTTTTGCGTTCGCAATTCAAATCGTAGAGGCCCCATGGAGATAGAGAAATGAATATGGGTTTGAGGAAGAAACTGTTTAAAAAAATTTTCTACTTTGCCCTCAAAGGAAGAAGATTGATACAATTTGCTGACAAAATCACTGATAAAAAAAGAAATTGTGGGGTATTGCTGGATATCAAAAAAAAGAGTAGTGCGATTGTTTTGTGTTGACAATTGTTGCATTGCTTTTTCTATGAGCCATGTTTTTCCTAAGCGACGAGTTCCATGAATCAGAACATTGCCTTGTTGCTGAATTTCTTCAAGAAGTGTAGCTGATTCTGTTTCTCGATCAATGAAGCTATCTGGATCATACTTTCTTCCGACAATAAATGGGTTTTTCATAATTATTTTATACATAAAACGCAGTAAAAGTAAAATACCAAAATGGTGACTCACCATACTTGTGACTGTATGCATCTAAAATATGATCTAAATAGCCTACTGGAAAGGATACACCTTTGAGCATAAAGATGTATCCTTTCCCGCGATTCAATCCTTTAACTATTACACTATAAGGAGAGCGAAGTCTCTTAATGCTACCAGTTAAATGGGTTGAATTTTATAGTATCATGATGGCTTTTTACGTACGAATTACTTTTTGGGGCTAAGGGAAATATTGTGAGGTTGTAATCGTACGTTACTCCTTTCATGTGACCATCATATCTTGCAATGTAATGAGAAGGTATGTTTAGATCGGGATCATCTGGATTTTGAAATATTTTGTATAAAGAATCCCTATCATCAAATATCAAAATCGATATAGTCTCCGAATGTCCTCCATACACAATAAGCTTTTTAACAATATTCTTTATGTATGTGACATATTTTCTTTGATCTAAATTCACCGTGGGTATCAATAAGTATAGACTTTCTGCATTGTCTGATCTTTCGTCAAAAGAGGTTTCCATAATATCATACGGTGGGGTTATCTCCATTTCAGGAAATGTGATAGGGGTATCGATAGAACCTGAATACGGATCAGTATCTGGAGTAGTGCTTGGAGTAGAATCCGGTATCTTGATTTCTTCTGTTGTAACCGGTCCCTTTTTGTCAGATTGCGTCGATACATCGGAGGATGCAACAGTTGCTATACTTTCTGTATCTAAAGAACTCGATTTCTTGGTTGAACACGACATCTGCAGAGTAATGAATACAATCATCGTAATAACTGTAAGGTACTTCGTATTTATTCTATACATTTTTTTCACCTAATTTCTTCTCGTGTATTGGCTTACCAAATAGCGAGTATCATCACTTAAGTAGAGTTCTTTTATCGTTTCGTATAAGAATTGTGAGGTGTTTCCAGATGAGGATCGGATGGATCTATAGGGAGAATAGTAGCCTCGAAAGTCAACTCTCATATATCGATTATTACTGCAGCAATCTTCATCATAAAAAGTGACCGTTTCACTGCCATACGAGAAAATGTAATCTGTTTTGGTGGGGACGATTCTGTATGTACCTGGGCAGGGAAGGATACATTCTGATTCTGCGGATGATTCGTAATAGCCATCGCTATTTGTTTGTCCGCTCCATACTTTTGTCCCATTGTTGTTATAAATGGATATGGTAGTCCCAGGATTGCAACCTGAACCGTAAACATAGCCTGCGATTCGAGCTTTTTCTGAAATATCTGCACTATATGCATTGAAATCTATACGCATATAATATCCATCTTCACAACAACTCCCATCAATAAAAGTTACTGTTTCACTTTCATGAGAGAAAGTATACCCGGTTTTACTAGGAACAACTTTGTAGGTACCAGGGCAGCTCAAAATACAATCACCGTATATAGAAGAGGTTTCATAATACCCGTTGCTGTTTGTTTGTCCTTGCCAAACCGTGGCCCCTGCACTATTGGTAACAGTGATTGTTACCCCAGGATTAGCATCTGAGCCATATACATGACCAGCAATCCTTGCAGTTTTTGTCGACGTGCAATTTGATGTGAAATCTACTCTTTTGTAGTGATTGTTCTCGCAGCTATCATTCTCTGAAAAAGTAATGGTTTCATCCGTTTCAGTGAACGTGCAACCAGTTCTGCTTGGAACAATTTTATAGGTACCAGGACATTTTAGTATACAGTTGTTTCTCTCATCGGATGTCTCATAATAACCATATGAGTCGGTTTGTCCAATCCAAACTTGAATTCCATTGCTATCATAGACTCTTACAGTGCTAATTGGATTCCCTTCAGTACCTGTAATGTAACCTATTATTCTAGCTGTTTGGGGGAGAGAACAATTTGCTTGAAAATCAACACGCATGTATTCGCCATTTTCACTACAATCTGCAGAAGTAAAAGTGACCGTTTCGCTTTGGTTGCTGAAACTACATCCATTTTTGCTAGGGGTTATTTCGTATGTACCCGGACATGCCAAAATACCTTTTTGTCCATACACGGACGTTTCGTAGTAACCATTGGCATCGGTTAACCCATTCCAAATTTCGTTTCCATCTTCATCGCTGATAGATATAGAAGTGCCTGGATTTGCCTCAGAACCATACACATAACCAACTATTCTAGCTGTTTTGGATGGTGTGCAATTGGCTGTGAAATTCACTCGGATATAGTAGCCATCTTCGCAACAGTCTGCAGAAGTAAAAGTGACCGTTTCGCTTTGGTTGCTGAAACTACATCCATTTTTTGTGGGAATGACTTTGTATGTCCCTGGACATTGTAGTATACAGTTACCCCCCATAGAAGATGTTTCGTAGTAACCATTGACATCGGTTAATCCACTCCAAACCTCTGTTCCTGCACTATTTGTAATAGTTATTAGTGTGCCCGGATTGCTTTCGGTACCATAGACTCGACCAGCAATCCTACCTGATTCATTAGGAGAGCACTCTGCAGTAAAGTCTACTTTCATATAATTGCCATTTTCGCAACTATCTGATTCTAAAAATGTTACTGTTTTAGTTGCAGAAGAAAATGTGCATCCAGGTTTGCTTGGAATAACCATATATTCACCAGGACAGATAAGAATACCGGTAGATCCGGTAGCAGATGTTTCGTAATAACCATCGGAGTCAGTTTCTCCGATCCATACTTGAACTCCACTACTATCGTAGACCCTTATGGTTGTGCCTGGATTTCCTCCAGAACCTGTAATATTGCCAATTATTCTGGCTGTTTGGGGGAGAGAACAATTTGCTTGAAAATCAACACGTTTGTATTCTCCATCTTCGCAACAATCTCCTTCCAAAAAGGTTACAATCTTATTTGTATACGTAAACGAGCATCCAGGTTTACTTGGAACAACTTTATATGCACCCGGACAAGTTAATATACAAATTGAACCATATGCAGATGTTTCATAATAACCGTGAAGGTTTGTTTCTCCTCGCCATACCAAAAGATCATTGCTATCAAAAATGGATATGGTGGTTCCCGGATTGCTATCCGAACCGTACACATATCCCATTATCCTGGCTTTATGGATAGGAGAGCAGTTTGCTCGAAAATCGACTCTTTTGTATTGGCCGTTTTCACAATTATCATTTTCACCAAATGTAACAGTTTCAGTTGGATTGGTAAAGGTGCAACCTAGCTTGCTAGGAGTGACGGTATACGTACCGGGGGTAATCAATATACACTCTTCTCCTGGTGTAGAAGTGTCAAAATACCCACTTCTATCTGTTTCGCCTCTCCAAACAAGAACACCATTGTTATCTAGGATCGTCACAGTGATGCCAGGATTAACATTAGTACCATAGACGTGGCCGAGAATTCTACCTGTTTTTTCTGAAGAACAGTTGGACCGAAAATCTACTCTTTTGTACCAACCATCTTCGCTGGTTTCTCCTATTTCAAAAGAAGTTGTCTTTGTGGTTGTACTAAAGGTGCATCCTGTTTTGAATGCTACTACTTCATACGTGCCAGGACAAGCCAATATCCCATCATATCTGGTAGAGGTTTCGTAGTACCCTTTTGTGTTGGTAAGACCTTGCCAAACGATGTCTCCACTTTCGTCAAATACTTGGATACGTGTACCAGGATTTGCTCCTGCACCATACACATAGCCAACAATTCTTGACGTTTCTGTGGAAGGGCATTTTGATCTGAAGTCGACACGTATATAGGAAAAATCACCACTACAATGATGTTCATCCTAAACTCTTCTACGAGTTAGGCAACACAATCTGTAATTTCTGGAAAATGATGCGCTGCGCTTTGGTGATTTCATTCAACAAACACGTTTTCCCTTGCCAAATCGCTTTCTTTAGTTTGTGAAGTTCTAGAAACAATCCCCGAATTGAATAGCTAGAGTCTATCTTGCTCGTTTTCATTTTCCCTCCCAGATAGGTCCGAATGATCAGGGTTAGAAAGAGAATGAATAGTGTACTCTTCATGGTTTCTGTTGTATGCACGCGAAGAGGATTTCCAAAGCACTCATTCTTGCCTGCATCGAAGACTTTTTCAACGGCATCTCGCTGTCGATATTGCGTCAGCATGGACACCAAATCCAACTCGGTGGAACTAAGCAGAATAAAGGTTCCCATGGATTGCATTCTGTCTTGTATTGCCTTGGTATTCTTGCAGATGTGAAGAGTATGATCCAATGG
>Ga0334900_1002149_pt1 | contig 18263 bp, 15 predicted proteins | sample GraSluR3_MG_2_FD_207231 | JGI IMG/M metagenome (GOLD analysis project Ga0334900, IMG submission 207231) | Sludge microbial communities from methane-producing bioreactor in Wageningen University, Netherlands - Granular Sludge_31_08-R3 | ecosystem: Engineered > Bioreactor > Anaerobic >...
CCGTGGTGATCGGCCTGATCATGGCCGTCGTCTTTCGCAAGGACGAGGAAGAGCGAACGGTCGCCGTCATGCAACTGCCCGACCCGCCGCCGGCCAGGCGGAGCTTGGGCCAGACGGCCCTGTTCTTCGCCTCGATGATCCTGTTCCTCGTGTTCAGCGACTGGGCCAACCCCAGCCAGACGATCATCGAGAAGACCGACGGCACGCGCCTGCACGTCACCGTGCTGATTCGCACGGCCGAGACCTATCGGGTGCAGCTCGAGGAGCCCCTCGGCGATCTCAACAAGGGCGCCAAGCTCATGCTCGACCTCGACGACATCGCCTCGGAGCGCGACCACACGCCGCCGGGCTACGAATGGGTCGCCTGGGTGTTTCACCATCGCTGGCACTTTGCCGGCGCACTGTTTCTCGCGGTCCTGGCCATGGTGTGGCGGTGGTTCGACCGCGCGGAACTCGTCGAGTGGATGGACCAGACGTGGAGCTTTTCCAAGTCGATCATCCCTCTCTTGTTCGGCGGCGTGCTGGTGACCGGGTTCGTCGGCGCCCTCATCCCCGAGCACATCGTGGCCGGCTGGGTCGGCGGCGACAGCTTCCGCGCGAACCTGGTGGCTTCGATGATCGGCGGCATGTGGTACTTCGCCACCCTGACCGAAATCCCGATCCTCGAGGCGCTGCTCGGGCTGGGCATGGGCCGCGGCCCCGCCCTGGCGCTGCTCTTGGCGGGCCCCGCCTTGTCGCTGCCGAGCATCGCGGTCATCTACAGCGTCATCGGAGCGAAGAAGACCGCCACGTTCATCTTTCTCACGGTCATCATGAGCACGATCGTGGGGATGGTCTTCGGCTGGTACTTTGTGTGATAATCGAGTTGTCGACGCTTCAAGTCATTCCGTTCCGGAGGAATTAGCATGAAACTGGTTCAGGTTCTGGGGCCCGGCTGTGCCAAGTGCGAGAAGCTCATGCACAACGCCGAAGAGGCCGCGCGCCAGTCGGGGGTCGAGGCCACCGTCGAAAAGATCACCGACATCAACGTCATCACGGGCTTCGGCGTGATGATGACCCCCGCCCTCGCCGTCGACGGCGAGGTCAAGGTGGTCGGTAAGGTCCCCTCGGTCGAGGAGATCAAGAGCCTGTTGACCTAAGCCCGACATGGGAGGGAACCTCGTCGCAATCGGTCTCGCAGGGAGCGCGGTTTCTCAGTATCCTCTTGAATCCGGGAGCATGGCGATGGCCACGAGTCTGACGCGTCGGACATTCCTGGGGGCGGCCGGTCCGGGGGCGGCCGCCGCTGTGGCGACGTCCACCATGGCGGCAAGCGCCGCGGAGAGCGAGGCCGCGATCAAGATCGTCGCGGTCGGTTGCAGCCCGCGCAAGGGCAAGACCACGGCCCAGGCCCTGATGATCTGCATGGAGGCCGCCAAGGCGGTCGACCCCGATCGGATCGAGGTCGAGTTGATCGAGCTTGCCGAGCGGGAGATCCCGGGCGGCCCGGCGGCGGGCATCCCGTTGAAGCCGGGGCAACAAGACGATTTTCCGGAGGTCGCCGCCAAGCTGGTTGCCCGCAACGTGGCCGGCATCCTGGTCGGCACGCCGGTGTATTTCGGCAGCATGACCTACCTGTGCAAGGCATTCCTGGATCGCTGTATCGCCCTGCGAATGCGCCAATTCGCCCTGGCCGACAAGGTGGCCGGCGTGGTCGCCGTCGGCGGCGTGCGCAACGGCGGCCAGGAGCTGACCATCCAGGGCGTGCAGGCGGCGCTGTTGTGCCAGGAAGTGCTGCTGGTGGGCGACGGGCGACCTACCTGCCATTGGGGCGCGACCGTTTGGAACGACGGCAAGGACGACGTCTCCCAGGACGAGTTCGGCGTCGCCACGCTCGAGAACCTGGGCCGGCGCGTCGCGCAAGTGGCCCTGGCCAGGCATGGGGTGAAAACATAATTAGGTTCGCGCGACGGCGTGAATCGCAAGGAAGGATCGAGATGGTCGACGAATCGAAACGGCCGTGTTGCGCCTGCGACGCGGCGCCGAAGCTGATCTTCGCCTGTTCGGGAGCGGCCGACGTCGGGCAAGCCTCCGACCTGGCCGCCCGAAAGCTGACGGCCGAAGGGGCGGGCAAGATGTTCTGCCTGGCCGGAATCGGGGGCCGGGTGAGTGGCATCATGGAAACCACAAGGGCGGCCGCCGCCGTCCTGGCCATCGACGGCTGCCCGCTCGATTGTGCCCGAAAGACGCTCGAAGAGGCCGGTTTCGCGGCGTTCGAGCACCTGCGACTGAGCGATCTCGGCCTGGAAAAGGGCAAGACGCCGGTCACCGACGAGGTGGTCGACCGCGTGGCCGGTCGCGGCCGGATGCGCTTGACCGCGTGACGAGGAGCAAAGGCGATGGAACTGAGAAACGCGATTGCCGTCTGTTTGATTACGTTGTTCTGCGCGACGCTCGTCCTCTTGATGGCCCGGTGGCTCGACTTGCAGGCGGCGTCGCGCCTGGAGCCCCAACTGGCCAGGATCGTCGAGGAGCTCGAAGCGATCCGCAAGTCGGGCGGCATGGCGCTCGGCTCGGGCGTGGCCGCGGAGAACGAGTCGCCGGACGACGCGCTGATGGTCTACTACTTCCACGGAAACGTCCGCTGCGCCACGTGCACGTCGATCGAGTCGCAAACGCGCGACGCGGTCGAATCGACCTTCGCTTCGCAACTCGAAAGCGGCGAGGTCGTCTGGAAGATCCTCAATTACGAAAAACCCGAGGGCGAGGAATTGGGGAAGCGATTCGACGTGCTGATGCCCGTCGTGGTGCTCGCCCGCATGAAGGGCGGGCAGATCGACGATTGGAAGCGTCTCGACGAGGTCTGGGCCCTGGTGGGTAATTCATCGGCGTTTAGCCAATTCATCGAGCAGGAAATCGGCCGGATGCTCGAGCCCGAGCAGGCCGAGGCCACGCCGGCCGACGGCTCGACCGAGGCCACGGTCGCGGATTCCGCTCCGCCCGAGCTGCCTGGTCCAGAATCGGTCGACGAGTCCAATCCGCTTCGCGCCCCCGTTTCGGCCGACCTTCCCATTCCGGCCGACGGGGCCAGTCTTCCCGTGCCGCAATAACCCGTGCTGCGTTGTCAGCCAGAACCGAAGGAGACCACAGGTATGAGACGTCCGTTCCCGCGTGGGCTTGCCGTTGTCGTGGGCCTGCTGGTTGCCTCGACGATGTCGGGAGAAGCGTCGGCCGCCGACGTTCCCGTGGATCGCGTCATGGTCGCGTACTTCCACCGCACGGAGCGTTGCCCCACGTGCCTGACCATGGGCGCGTACTCCGAGGAGGCCGTCAAGACGGGGTTTGCCGGACCGGTCAAGGCCGGCACCGTGAGTTTTCACTACGTCGATTATCAGGACCCGAGAAACGCGGCCCTGGCCAAGGCCTACGGCATCGACGGCCCCGCGCTCATCGTGGGCCGCATTGCCGGCGGCAAGGTGGTGGAATACGCGAACCTGACCGACATCTGGACCAAGGTGGCCGACAAGGCCGACTTCTTCCAGTACGTTCGGGACCAGGTTGCCGCCCGCACGTCGCCCCCGGATCGCGTCGTGGCGATGTACTTCCACCGCACGCAGCGCTGCCCCACGTGCCTCAAGATGGGCAGCTACTCCGAAGAGGCCGTCAAGGCGGGCTTTGCCGAACGGCTCAAGGACGGGACGGTTGCGTTCTACGACGTCGACTTCCAGGACCCGAGAAACGCAACGCTGGTCAAACGATACGACGTCACGGGTCCCACCCTGGTCGTTGCCAAGGTGACGGAGAACCGGGTGGTCGAGTCGAGGCACCTGGCGGACATCTGGGCGAAGGCGCCAAACAAGCAGGCCTTCCTCGCCTATGTCCGGGAGAACGTCGCGGCCTATTGCGGCGACTTGAGGCCGCAAGACGCCCCCGGCACGGCGGTGACGCGCGCCCGGTAACACGCACGTCGCGCCCCACGGCGCAAGGAGGTGGTGTCTCGTGGTTGCTTATTCGCTCTATGGGATCGCGGCGCTATATCTGGGCGTGCTGACGTCGATCAGCCCCTGCCCCCTGGCGACGAACATCGCCGCCATCTCCTACATCGGGCGCAAGGTGGAGAACTCGCGGCTGGTGATCCACGCCGGGCTGCTCTACACGCTGGGCCGCTGCATCCTCTATCTCGCGTTGGCCGCCCTGCTGACGACGACGGCGCTGTCGATCCCCGCGGTGTCGATCTTCCTGCAGAAGTACATGCACCTGGTTCTCGGACCGATCTTCCTGCTGTTGGGCATATTCCTGGTCGGCCTGATCCGCGTCACCAGCGGTGGCACCATGATGAGCGACCGGATGCAAAAGCGGGTCGACGCGATGGGCGTCTGGGGCGCGCTCCTGCTGGGCATCCTGTTCGCCGTCTCGTTCTGCCCCACGTCGGCCGCCTGGTTTTTTGGGCTTTTAGCCCTGATCATGGGATCCGAGGCCGGCGCGATCACCAGCGTGCTGGCCAACGTGGGCATCCGCCTGCCCGAAACGTCGGTGCCGGCGGGCACGGTGGTTTTGCCGCTGATCTACGGCGTCGGCACGGCGCTGCCCGTGCTCGTCGTGGCGTTCCTCCTGGCCTATAGCGCGCAGGCGGTGGGCAAGACCTACAATGTGCTCTCCAAGGTCGAGTGGTACGCGCGGATGATCACGGGTTGGATTTTCGTGCTCGTGGGCGCGTACTTCTCGCTCAAGCACGTGTTCGAGGCGTTCTGAGCCTCGTGAGGGAGGCGTGGGAGGAGGTGGTTTCATGGACGCGCCCCATCGTGGGTCCTGCTGCGGCGGTCGTGGAAACCTGAAGGCGCCGCTTGGGGATCGCTCTTCTCCTGAGAGGTCGACCGGCGACGATTGCCGCTTGGGGCCGCCCGCGACGGAGCAGGCGGACGGCGCGGCAAATCCCGGTGCCGGTCGCGTCGCCCGGGTCGGCACGACCCTCCGTTGGAAGGATCGTCTTGGCGGCTGGAAGGTCCGTTGGGCGATCGGCCGAGGGTCGTACCGCGTCGAGCCCGGCCTGTATGCGGTCGGGGCGCCCTCGGGCGCGTCGCCCGTTCTGGTCTCGGCCAACTACAAGATGAGCTTCGACCGGCTCCGCTGTGAACTCGAGGGCATCGACGCCTGGATCCTCGTGCTGGAAACCGACGCGGTCAACGTCTGGTGTGCGGCCGGCAAGGGCACGTTCGGCACGGACGAGCTGATCCGGCGGATCCACGCCACGGGCCTGCCCGAGGTCGTGAGCCACGATCGTGTGATCGTGCCGCAATTGGGGGCGCCCGGCGTCTGCGCCCATGAGGTCCGCAAACGAAGCGGGTTCCGCGTCGTCTACGGACCCGTCCGCGCCAAGGACCTGCCCGCTTTTCTCGAGGCCGGCATGAAGGCGACGCCGCCGATGCGGCGCGTCGACTTTCCGCTGCGCGACAGGCTTGCCGTGGTCCCCGTCGAGCTCGTGCTTTCGGCCAGGTACGTCGTGATGGTCATGCTCGGCCTGTTGATCCTGGGCGGCCTTGGCCCGAACGGTTACTCGCTTGGAGAAGTCGCCCGAGACGGAGCCGCGTCGTCGCTGCTGTTCCTCGCGGCCTTCGTCGCCGGAACGGTCTTGACGCCCGCGCTACTCCCCTGGTTGCCCGGCCGGGCGTTGTCGCTCAAAGGGCTCTGGATTGGCGCGGCCTTGGCGCTTCTGCTGGGCGCTTGGGCGCCGGCGCTGCCGGGGATCGGGGCGAACCGGTTCGACGTGGCCGCATGGCGCTTGCTGATCCCCGTCACGACGAGCTTTGCCGGGATGAACTTTACGGGGGCGACGACCTATACGTCGCTCTCCGGCGTGCGGCGGGAAATGAGGATCGCCGTGCCGATTCAGGTTGCGGCAGCCGTCGTCGGCGCCGCTTTGTGGGTGGCCGGGAGATTTGTCTGAGTGAAAGGAGCCTTGCGCCGAACGAGCAAGGCAGCGCGCGATGGTCCAACTACGATACTTGCCCGGCGTCGTCACGCTGGCCCTGGACGAAGCGAAGTGCTCGGGTTGCGGAATGTGCCTGACGGTGTGCCCGCACGCCGTGTTTGCCGTGGAAAAGGGCAAGGCCGCCATCGTCGATCGCGACGCGTGCATGGAGTGCGGGGCGTGCGCCTTGAACTGCCCTTGCGAGGCCGTGACCGTCGAATCGGGCGTGGGCTGCGTGGCGGCGATTATCCTGGGCGCGTTGACCGGCACCGAGCCGAACTGCGACTGTGCCGGCGGCTCGACTTGCTGCGGTTAGGCGAACCGGCAGCGAAGGCGGATCAGCCGCCCCGAGAGCAGTGCTCGCATGCTTTGAAGTCGCGGGACCTTTCGTCTCCCCGCCGAACTCGCGTTCGCGACCTTGCGTCGACGCGCATCAACGAGTGAACGCACTCCAAGAAATCGACCACGCACGGCATCGCCAAACGGTAGAAAACCATATTCCCTCGCTTGTCGTCTTCGACGATGCCTGCCCCTTTGAGGAGACTCAGGTGCTTCGACACGGTCGAAACGTCGACGCCAATCATCGCGGTCAGATCACAGACGCACCGCTCTCCGCCGCGCGACAGCATATCGACGATGAAGAGCCGCGTAGGATGGGCCATGGCCTTGACCACTCTCGCCTGGGCTTCATAGTCCGCCTGCAAGGTTGGATCCATAGATCGGGACTCCGAAGTATCGATGCGAATCTTACGCCGCATAGGCGCACCGTCAGCAGGCGTGTAACGTGCCCGCGGGAGAGGAAGGCAATCGCTCGGGACCGCCGGTGCGTGCAAACATCACGTAGAGACACGGCATGAAGAACAGGGCGACGAACACTTCCATGCCCAAGCCCCCGATGGCCCCAGCCGCCATGGGCTGAAGCATATCTCCACCTTCTTCCAGGTTCAAAGCCAAGGGTAGAAATCCCACCATCGTCGTCATCGTCGTCATCACGCGCGGGCGCAAGCGGATCTTGGCCGCTTTGACCACTGCTGCCGCGGGCGAGAGCGCTTCGCGGCTCTGCAACTCCCCCGCGAAGGTCAACAGGAGCACCCCGTCGTTAACCGTCGCGGCCACCACGACCAAGACTCCGATGATCACCGTCGCGCCCAGCGGCAGCCCGGCCATATACAGCGCAAAAACCAGCCCGGCCAAACATACCGGCACGCTGCTGAGAATAAGGGTCGGCAGCTTCATGCTGTTGAACTGTACGGCAAGCACAACGAAGGCGAAGAAGACGGCAAACGCCAGCACGGCGAGCACGTTCTGTTTCATCTCGGCCATCATCTGGGCTTGGCCGCCATAGCGCAAATCGTAGCCGACCGGCAGATCGATCTCGTCGAGAGCGGTTCGAAGCTCCGTCAGTGCCTCATCGACGCTGACGCCCGCCGCGTCGCCGCGCACGATCACTTGCTTGGTCTGGTCCTCGCGGACAATCTCGACCGGGCCCACCCTCGGTTCGACCGTGGCAACGTCCCGAATTCGCAAGGGTTCGTTCTGGGCGCAGGTCAGAGCCAGATTCTCGACGTCGGCGCGGCAGGTCAGCCGGTCCTCGGGCACGACCACGCGGATGTTGTAGTATTCCTGGCCGTCGCGGTAGCGAGTAGCGACGGCGCCCGTGATCAGCGACCGCAGCGTGTCGGCCATGCTCACCGCCGAGACGCCCAACTCGGCCGCCTTGGCCCGGTCCAACCGAACCTGGTATTCGGGCTTTGTCAGGTCCATCGACACGTGGACGTTCGCAAAATGCGCAAGTTCGTTCATGGCCCCGCTGGTGCGGCGGGCCAGCTCGAAAAGCGTCTCCATTTCCTGCCCGCGGATTTTGACCTCGATGTCGGCCTCGCCAAGTTTGCGGATTCCTTTCACCTTCATCTGCATCGCCATGGCCATGCCGCCGGGCACCTGGATCCGACCGACCAGTGGTCGCAGCCGCTCGACGTACTGCCGCGTGCTCAGGTTGCGCCGCGCCTTGGGCACGAGTTGGATGTCGATCTCTGCCTCGTTCGCGATCTCGTAAGTATAAAGTCCCCAAACTTTGCCGCCCACCAAAGTGAAGGCGCTCTCGATCAGCTCATCGCCGGAAATCTGCTCTTCGATCCGGCGAAGGACGGCGTCGGTTTCGAGCACGGATGCCCCCGTCGGCAGCTTGACCTTGATCATCACGCGGCCGTCATCTACGGCGGGCAGGAACTCCGCGCCGACCCGTCGGACAAGCCAGAAAGCAGCCAACATCGCCGCCACGAACACCGGCACCGTGACCCAACGCCCGCGTATGACCCAGGTAAGCAACCATGCATACCCCTCCGTGATCCGGCCGAAGACTCGCTGGAATCGCGTGACGGAAGAGTTCCGCCGGCGCTGCCCGAACAGGGTCGCGGTGATCATGGGTGTAACGGAAACGGCAAGGATCAGGCTGATGACCACGATTCCCGCGATTACCAGGATCAACTCCCGAAAGAGCAGGCTCGTCAACCCGGGTACCAGGAGAAACGGCAGAAACAAGGCCAGAAAGGAAACCGTGGCCGCCACCACGGCGGGGCCTACTTCGCTGGTCGCGTCGATTGCCACGACGTCCGGCTCGTCGCCGGGTCGCTGCTGACGCAAACGCGTGATGTTCTCGATCACGACGGTCGAATTGTCGAGGATCACCCCGATGGCAACGACGAGGCCGCCAAGCGAAAAGATGTTCAGCGAAAACCCGGCCAGTTTCATCAGACCGAAATTGAGGACCAGGGTCAACGGCAGGGCGACGGCCATCACCACAACCTGGCGAAAACTGCCGAGGAAGAGATAGACCACGACGATCAGAAGAATCGCGGCCTCGACAGCCGCGTTTCGGACGCCGGCCAGCGCCGTCTCCACGTATTCGGCCTGGTTCTCGACCATGCCCAACTGCAAACCGGCCGGCAAGGCAGGCCGCAACTCGCCCAGCTTCCGGTTCACGGCATTGGCGACGGCCACCGTATTGGCATCGGACTGCTTGAGAACCGAAAGCTTCACGCACGGCTGGCCGTCCAGACGCGTAATCACGCGGGCCTCTTCGTGGCTGTCGACGACCTGGGCGATGTCGTGCAGATAGATCTTCGCCGCTCCGTTGCGCGCGACGACGACCGAGCGGATCTCGTCCAGGTTCTGGTACTCGCCCATCGTCCGAGCGATGATCTCCTTGGGCCCGGTGGTTACTCGCCCCCCCAGTTGCTGTATGTTCTCCTCGCGAAGCCGCTGGATCACCGTGTCCAGGGATAGCTTGTGCTTCTCCATGGCGGCCGGGTTGAGCAATACGCGGATTTCGCGTTTCAGCCCGCCGACGATCTCCGTGCCGGCCACCCCGCGCACCGACATGAGTTGGTCTTGGAGCCAGTTCTCGGTCCAGTCGCGCAGTTGGACCAGGTCCCACAGGTCGGAGCGAATCGTCAACTGCACGATGGGAAGCTGCGAAGGGTCGGCCTTGATGACGATCGGCGGATCGATGTCGTCCGGCAGTTCCCGGGCCACGCGAGCCATCGCGGCCAGCGCGTCCTGGTAGGCCACGTCGATGTCCACCCCGTACTCGAAATTAACCAGCAGCGTGTACATGCCCTCGATCGACGAGGAATCGAGATAATCCAGGTTGTCGACCGTCGCCATCTGGCGCTCGATGGGGTCGGCGATGTTGCGGTCGATCTCTTCCGGCGTTGCCCCCCGCCACCACACGTGCACTTTGATCATCGGGTAGGTGATGTCGGGTAGGAAGTCCAATGGCAGACGCCAGAGGCCGTACAATCCGAGCACGACCAGCGCCAGGACCATCGCGCTGGTGGCCAGGCGGCGATGGACCGAATAGGCGGTGATTCTCATGTCTGGGGCCCTCCCGCACTCGCAGACTTTGCGCCCGCCGGCACCGGCTTTTCGGTCGAACCCGGCCCTCCACCTCCCGCGCCGGGCAGAGTCACGGAGATGCCATCCTTGAGTTTCTCGTTGCCGGCAACCACCACTTGTTCCCCCGGCTCGACGCCTTCCAGCACCTGAACCATCCGGCCCCTCTCGATGCCGGTCGTGATCTTGCGCTGCTGGGCCTTCCCGTCGTGAATGACGAAAAGCTGCTTCTGGCCGTTGGGTGTGACGAGAATCGCCTCTTGAGCCACGACAATCGCGTCCGCGGCACGCTCCAGTTCAACCTCCAACCTCGCAAACATGCCGGGCACAAGGCTGAGGGGATCGGCCATCTCGGCTTCCACGGTGCGCGTCCGCATTGTCGGGTCGAGCGTGGGATACACACGCACGATCACGGCACGGTGTGTCTGGCCGGGGTACGCATCCAGGATGACCGTCACCGGTGTCCCCGGCCGAATCGAGGTGGCGTAGGACTCGGGTACCGCAAACCGGACCACCAGCGACGAGAGGTCCACGATTTCCAGTAGCGGAGCCTTTGCCGTCGCGACGTCGCCGGCTCGCACGTGCACGGCAGCAACCGTGCCGTCGAAGGGCGCCGTGACGACGCATTCGGCCAACCGGGCCTTGGCGAGTTCCAGCCCCGCCGCGGCCTCCCCCACGACCGCCTCTTGAACGGCGATCGCCGTGCGCGTCGCGCCCGCCCGGAGCCTCTCCAAACGTGCCGTGGCCGCCGCCAGCTTGGCGTGGATTGCGTCGAAATCAGTCTGGCTCTTCTCGAAATCCTCTTGCGAAATCGCCCCCGGTTCCACGAGCCTCTTGGCTCGGTCGAACCCGGTCTTCGCCCGCGCGAGCGTTGCCTCCCATTCGCGCACCTGCTGTTCGGCCTCGCGAATCTCCTCCGGACGGGTCCCCGCCTTCATGTCGGCCAGTTTCGCTTCCGCCACTGCCAGAGCGGCCTGGGCGGCTTGCACCTCCGCGCGATAGGTCTCGCGGTCGATCTCGATAAGCTTCTCCCCCTTCCCGACCCGGTGGCCCTCGCGCCACGGGCAGAACCGAATCGGTCCTTCAACCGTGACGGCAACCACCACCGAATTGACCGGCACGACTTCGCCGGTCAATTCCAGGGTTCGGGAAATCGGTGCCTTTCGGGCCGCTTCCACCCGAACGGTGGGCCCTTTTTTCGGCTTGCTCGGCTCCTGCCCGCCGTCCGGCGACCGACCGGCCAAGGAGATCACGCCCGACGCGATCGCCAGTACCACGGCAAGGACGGCAACAACTCCAAAAGCCCGCGTCCACCTTTTGCTCATGACCCTCCCCTTGCGTGGGGTCCCTTGAGAAAAACGCCCCTCGTCTCCCGATTCACCAGCGGGGGCATCCGGCGTGCTAGGTCCTCACATCCGGGAGAATCGGCAGAATCTGTTTGGCATTTTAGCCAAATACTTGCCTGCCGTCAATCGACGCGAACGCACGCCGCGGCACTTTTCCCGCGGAAATCGAAAGCCCTCGTCGGAAACCAACGCCGAGCAGAAATGCTGTGACGCGTATGCCAGCCATACCGATTGAGACCATAGTAACGAAAAGTCGCCTCACGCCGCGAAAAGGGGGACGGGGAGCCAGCCTCCCCGCGGGAGCGGACTCGCATGGAAGTCGCCTGCAGGAGTATTCTTCCGGCGTCGATCGCGAAGCAACGACCGGCGACCGCCCATCGGACGCGTCGGGGCGCCGTGCTCCTCGTCCTCGGTTTGCTGCTTCTCGCCGGATGCACCACCAATCTGCGACAATGGGCAGCTCAGGGATTCAAAGTCGGACCGGAGTACGACGCCCCGGGGGCATTCACGTCCGATCGGTGGATCGACACCCATGCCCCCCAAGTCAACGCGATCGAGACCCGGGATGGGGACTGGTGGACCGTTTTCAACGATCCGATCCTCGACGATCTCATCGCAACCGCCTCGCAGGAGAACCTTGGCGTGCGGGAGGCCGGAGCGCGGATTCTCGAAGCGCGGGCTCGGCTTGCCATCGCGCGGGGTAGTCTCCTCCCGCAGACCCAAGAGGCATTCGGCTTCTTCACGCGCACGCAGATGAGCCGGACGACGGCGAAACCGATCAAGGTCCCCTATTTCGACGACTGGGCTACCGGGTTCAATGCTTCCTGGGAATTGGACTTCTGGGGGCGATTTCGGCGCGAAGTGGAGGCTTCGGAGGCCGACGTCGAGGCGGCGGTGGAAGATTGCCGCGACGTGCTCGTGATCCTTCAGGCCGAGGTGGCCGCCGCCTATCTTCAGACACGGGTTGCCCAGGAACGCATCGCCTTGGCAAAACGAAACGTCGAATTGCAGGAAAGCACCCTGGCACTTGCGGAACTGCGGTTCCGTGAAGGCAAAACGACGAAGCTTGACGTCACGCAAGCGCAGGAGAATCTTGCGGCAACCCAAGCCCTCGTTCCTCAACTCGAAATCGCGCTGCGCGAATCGCACAACGCCCTTTGCGTGTTGCTGGCCGTCCCGCCATACCACCTCGATGCCGAACTGGGCTTCGCACCAATCCCCGAAGCGCCGTCTCAAGTCGCCGTGGGCATTCCTGCCCAGTTGTTGGCGCGCCGCCCGGACGTTCGGCGAGCGGAACGACTCCTCGCCGCGCAGAGCGCTCGCATCGGCATCGCCGAATCCGATCTGTATCCGCGAATCGCCATCACGGGCACGATCGGGTACGAGTCGATGAATCTTCCGACCCTGTTTCAGGGTAATTCGCTTATCGGCAACGTCGGTCCCGGCTTCCGCTGGAACATTCTGAACTACGGGCGCATCCTCAACAACGTCCGCGCGGAAGAGGCGCGCCTCGAGCAACTCGCGCTCCGCTATCAGGACGTCGTTCTCAAGGCCAATCAAGAGGTAGAGAACGGCATCAACCGGTTCTTGCGAGAACAAGAGCGCGTACGCTTCCTGGAACAGGGCGTGAAGGCTGCCTCGGAGTCGGTCGAGCTGGCAGAAACCCAATATCGCATCGGCACAGTCGATTTCCAGCGGCTGGTCGATTCGCAGCGCGCTCTGGTGCAACTTCAGGATCAACTCACCGCCGCTCGCGGCCAGGTGGTCACGAGCCTTGTCGCCGTCTACAAGGCCCTGGGCGGCGGCTGGCAGCCGACCACCGCAAGCGGCCCCGCCGGCGGATCGCAACCCCTCCCGCCACCGGAATCGGAGCAGGCGCCAAAGACGCCCTGATCATCCAGGACTGCCCTTGCGAGGCCGTGACCGTCGAGTCGGGCGTGGGCTGCGTGGCGGCGATTATCCTGGGCGCGTTGACCGGCACCGAGCCGAACTGCGACTGTGCCGGCTGCTGCGGTTCGATGCCAGGTGCGGGCCGGCCGCGGCCTAAAACTCGATTTGAGATCGCATCTGGAAGATTTGGAGAACTCCGTCGGGGTTCCCGTCGTTGGGGCTCGTCGACACGACGAGGTACTCCGCGGCAAGGCGGGTATAGGGGTTGAGATACCAGTTCACGCCCACGGCGTGGCTGCCCGCCTGCTCGGCGCCCAATCGGCCGTCGTCGAAGGCGTCGACGTACGAATAGCGGTACTTGAGTTCCCAGGCCCCCGCGCCGGCGCGCGGGCCGCCGCCGGCGGCTCGCGCGGGAAGGAAGTCCTCGAACGGTCGGATTTGAGAGAACACGCCTTTCGACTTCTCGTAGCGACGGTTCTCGCCGGTGAGGAAGTAGCTGAGCACGACGTAGAACCCGTGGATCTCCGAACCGGGCCGCGCCCGGGCGTCGACCCAACCGATGCTGTACTCCGATTGGATGGAAAACGGGCCGTAGACCAGGGCCGCCTCGGCGTTCCATAGGTCGACGGAGTCGGCCGGGATGTCACCCGTGTCGACGAGGAAGGAAGCGAGGCGCGAACCGGGCTGCGTGCGGAACCGCGTCGTGTGCCCGAAAGCCTCGCGATGGCTGTAGGCCATGGCGGTGTGCAGCAGCCCCCGTCCCGAGCTCTTCTCGTCGTACCACGGGAGATAGGTCCCCCGCATGGTGACCGCGCCGCCGAAATCATCGCCCTGGACCGACTTGTAGCCCGGCGCGTCGGAAAACAGGCCGACCGCCCACGTGCCGCGCTCGCCGGGGCCCACGTCGAAGGCCATGATGCCGATGCGGCGAAACGAGGGATGCACGGCCCTGGCCAGCGACCGCTCCATGAAGAGCGTGTATTTCGGGCTTTCGAGCTGCTCGATGCTGAACGGCTCTTTCATGTGCCCGACGCACAAGTTGCCGACAAGCGGCAAGTCGGCGACCGTCAGGTAGAGGTCGCCCACGGTGTTCTTGACGTAGTCGAACTCGATCTTGTAGCCCATCACCCCGGCGCCCTGGCCGTCGGCGATGATCCGGGCCACGGGGACGTCGAGCCCGTTTTGCTCGTCGTGGCGGAGCTTGTCTGCCGAGTCCTGGGTGAAGGCGGCCGCGTCGATCAGCAGGTGGCCCCGAAGCTTCAGCGACATGCCACTGGCGGGCTTCTTCGGTTCGCTCCGGGCCTCGTCGCTGATCCGCTTCAGGGCCGCTTCCAGGTCGGCCACCCGTTCGGCCAACTGGGGGTCGTCGACGCGCGTGTCCGGGTATTCGGCCGGCGTCATCGGTTGGCCGAAGGCCGCGACGGAGGCTCCGAGCACGGCCGCGAGAGTGGCTGTCCGGACGACGCGCATGCCGAGCGACAAGGCGGCCGCAACCGCGAGGGCTCGACGCACGGGGCGATCGGGGCATGCGTCCATTCCGGGCATGGCAGGCGACGATGCGTCGCGGTCGACATCTCGTGGAAGAGCGTTTCAGAAATGCAGAAGCGGCTTGTAGCAAAGCAGTTACATTCCGTCAATGCCGGCCCGTGCGGTATCGCGATCGTCCGGCCATCGGACTTGTCGTAAGGACTTGTGTAGAAACGATTTGCCGCGCTGCGGCATCCGGCGGGAGGCTTTGCGTCGAACGCAGGGGTTGACGTCCTTTCCTATTTGGCCAATAATGGCAACCATGCTGGAATCGTCTGGGCGTGGCCGGACAAAGCATCGAGAACCCGGCCCGGGTCGTGCAACAGATCGTACGCGACGGTTGATGGACGCGAGGAATCGAGCGAAATACGAAGCGAGGGCGGCGATCGTCAAGGCATTGGCCCATCCGGCCCGGCTGATGATCGTCGACGAGCTGAGCGAACACGACGAGCGGTGCGTCTGGGAATTGACCGCAATGGTCGGGTCCGATCTGTCGACCGTGTCGCGGCACCTGGCGGTGTTGAGAAACGCGGGCATCCTGGAAAGCCGGAAGCGGGGCACCACCGTGTACTACCGCCTGCGGGTGAAGTGCGTCCGAAAGTTCTTCGACTGCGTCGAGTCGGTCCTGCGAGCCGGCGTTCGGGACCGTCAGAATCTGTTGGCGTAGGAGGCTTGTCCGAAGGCGAGCCCCGTTTTTTTGGGAACCTTGTTGCGTATCTCGCCAAATAGACAGGGAGTTCGGGAGGAATTCATCATGTACGTTGCAGCGACGAGACACGCGTTCGCGAAGGCGACCCTGGCCCTGGCCCTCGTTCTGGCCGGTTGGACGACGCTCGTCCGGCAAGCCGCCCTCTCGGCCGAAGCCGCACCGGAAGCCGCCCGAGGGCAAACGCCGCCGCTCGGAGTATGCCCCCCGTTCCCCTTGCGCGACGAACGGGGCAACGTCATCAACCCCGTGGCGGGCGAGAACGCCGACAAGCCCTATTCGCCCAGGCAGACGTGCGGGGCGTGCCACGACTATGAGAAGATCACCGAGGGCTATCACTTCATGCAGGGCAAGGGAGAACCGCCGACCGCCGACCAGAAGGCCCGCTGCCTCTGGGCGTCGACGCCGGGCAACTACGGCGGCACCTGGTGCTCGCCCGCCCCGCTCTATCGGTACCTGTCGCCCAAGAAAAACGAGTCGGCCGCGACGATCGACATGACCTCGTTCACGTTCTTCACCTCGCCGTGCGGCGCGTGCCACCCCGGGGGCGGGGCCGGCGAGTTCGACCGGGAGGGCAAGCGGTACGACGCGTGGATGGCCGATCCGGCCAGCGGATTCGCTCCCGGCGCCGACAACGACCTCGACGGCGACTACTACAAGGCGCGCTGGAGCGAAACGGGCGTCCTCGAGGCCGACTGCCTGCTCTGTCACATGCCCGGCTACGACCACGCGCAGCGCAAGAAGCAGCTTGGGGCCTGGAATTTCCGCTGGGCCGCGACCGCCGGCGCCCAATGGGCCGCGGTCAAGGGCTCCGTCCAGAAAGGCGAACCCGTCGAGATCGCCTACGACGCCCAACGGTTCAATGCCGACGGCACGATCGAGCCGCACATCGTGCGCGAGCCGCGAAACGAAGCCTGCCTGAGCTGCCACGCCCAGCCGGGATGGAAGAAGCGGGGCGCCAACTACAGCCCCCGCACCGACGTGCACCTGCGCGCCGGCATGCGGTGCGTCGACTGCCACCCCGCCGGAAAATCGGCCACCGACCCGCGCATCGCCGGCCACGAGGTGCACCAGATCGGCAAGGGCGACGATCCGGGCGGCTCGGTCCGAAACGACCTGAACGACACGGTGATCGGTTGTGCCGACTGCCACGACACGGGACGACTCGGCGCGCCGGTGGCCCGGCACCGCTGGCTTCCGCCGCTGCACCTCGAGACGATCGCCTGCCAGACCTGCCACATCCCCGAACGGCTCGTGATGCCCATCGAGGTCCAGGCGAGCGACGTGTTCAACCCGGGCACGAAGATTCCCACGAAAGGCAAACACCTGTGGACGTTCTACGGCCCCGACGGGAACTATCGCAATCATTACGGTCCCTTGGTCATGATGGGCTACGACGACAAGCCCACGGAGCGGTTCCGCCCGAAACTCGTGCGATACAAGAGCAAGATCTATCCCGCCAACCGGATTCACAGCGCCTGGCCGGGAATCGAAATCGAAGGCGAGACGGCGCTCATGCAGCCGAAGATGGGCGACGTGTACAAGATGTGGACGGACCACCAGGCCGACGCCGCGAAGTATCCCGAACTCTCGAAGATCACCGACGACAACGGCGACGGCGTGCCCGAGGTCAACCGCCCGGAGGAAATCGACGCCCTCATCGAATCGGTCACCCGGATGCTGGCCGACACGAACTACCCCATGGACGGCAAGCGCGTCGTGTGGGTGATGGACGACCGGGTGTACCGGTCGGGAACCGAATACCGCGTGATCGAGAAGCACGCGTGGGAAGCGTCGCCCTATGCCAACGTGCACAAGTACAGCCACGACGTGCTGCCCGCCAACGCGGCCCTCGGCATCAACGGTTGCACCGATTGCCACCACCCCGAGGCCGATTTTTTCTTCGCCAGCAACGTGAAGCACGTTTTCGACGAAAACGCCCGGCCGGTCACCGAGCCGCAGTATTGTACCCTGGGGTACTCCCTGCCGGTGGTCACGATGAGCGTCTGGCGGGAGGCGTACCTGAAGCCCGTCACCTACGGCATGATCGTGGTGCTGGCCTTGGGGGTGGCTTGGCTGGTTGCCGATTGGGCCTTGCGATGGACCTTTGAGCCGCGCCGCGTTCCCGTCGTGCTGCGCTTGCTGCCGGCGGCCGCCGTTGTGGTCGCGGCTCTCGGCGCGCTCGTGCTGGCGTGGGAACCGCGGCCCGTCGGCTGCTGCCCGACGATGATGGAGTTCATGCTCACCTCGCGCTTCGAGGCCGACGCCAATCACTTTTTGATTGCCGTGGCGATTCTCGCGGCCGGGGTGGTCGCCCTGCTCTGGGAACTCAAGAACCACCTGCCCGGCGACGGCTCGAGACGCACCTGGCCGGGCTCGCTGACGGGCCTTCTGCTGGCGATCTCCCTGGTGGCGGGATGTGGGACCGGGGCGCTGATCTTCCTCAAGATCCCGGGCCTCGACGCGGCGACTCGCTACTCCTACACCGTCTTCGATTTGGCGGTTGCCTTGGCGCTGCTCGGAGCGATTCTCAGCGTGCTGCGGCAAGCCTGCCGGCTGACGTTCTGTCCCAGGGCTTACGGTACGCCGCCCGAGAAGGGCGCCGCGAATTAGCGCGGGCTTATGAACGAACCGGGCGAGCCAGGCGCCGCAGACTGTCTTGAAAACGGTTTTCGCTGTTGCGGAAAGTGTTGGTGGGTGGCCGGCCGGTACGAGGGCGCGACCGGCGGGGATTCGCCTCTTGCCGCACTTCCGTCGGCCATCACGGCCCTCGCGGGTGGCGGCCAAGCTCGCCGCCTCGAAGAAACCTGGCGTTGACGGGCCGGGGCGTCCGATATATAATTCGCTATATGGCAAAATGACAAAGCTCAGGAGCAGGCCCCATGCGGCACTTTCTATCCGCCATGAAGGCCCTGGCCGACGAGAACCGGGTTCGAGCGGTCCTGGCCTTGGA
>Ga0334900_1002152_pt1 | contig 18228 bp, 18 predicted proteins | sample GraSluR3_MG_2_FD_207231 | JGI IMG/M metagenome (GOLD analysis project Ga0334900, IMG submission 207231) | Sludge microbial communities from methane-producing bioreactor in Wageningen University, Netherlands - Granular Sludge_31_08-R3 | ecosystem: Engineered > Bioreactor > Anaerobic >...
CTCGACGTTGCTGTATTTTTACCTGCTTTGAAATGTTATCGTCAAAAAGGTTCTCTGGTCCTCCGGCGACATCATTACCCTGCTTACCGACGGACTGGTCGAAGGGAGCGACCAGTCACGGCTTTTCCGGCTTAACCTTTCCGCAGGCGATACCCGTTTCAGCCGGGTCGATATCGATGAGGTGGAGAACATGGTTCTCTCCCCGAAAGGCGAATCCTGCGCCCTTCTCCTTCCGGACCGGGTAGATATACGGAACTACTATTCCTTCAACACTCTCCGATCCGTCAGGTACAACAGACCGCTCCATGTTCTGTGGCGCAGCGACACCCAACTGATTATAGCAGGTGCCTACGAGACCAGACTTTACGATTTTGATAATGGAAGCTCTACTGGTATTTCCCTTTCCCAGCATGATACCGCGGGCTTCTCCCCGGAAGGCGCAATTCGTGTCCTCACGCATGACGGGTCTCCCCTGGACCGTGTCGACGAGGCCTGGACAGCAGCCGGGAATAAAGAAATTGTCCCGGTCAATGTGGCCACGGCGAACTATCGGGTATATGTGGAGAACAGGCGCGGCGGGCCCTACCGGAATACCGTCATGGTGCGGGATTTGCATGGTCTGGTTACCGAATCCCTTTTTCGCTACCCGGAAAAACGCTACGATCCCTTTCCTGACAAGGAGGAAGAGCTTGATTTTACCAACTTTAGCCACGGCTCCCGGATCAGGCGCAGAGAAGTTTCTCTTGTTTTCAACGCCATAGACTCAATAGAGGGACTGACCCGGGTCCTGCATACCCTCAAGGATTATGGTATTCGGGGGACCTTTTTTGTAAACGGAGAGTTTATGCGCCGGCATCCAGATGCCGTACGGGAACTTTCTGCCTCCGGCCACGAAGTTGGTTCGCTGTTTTATGCCTATTTCGATATGACGGACAGCCGTTTTGCCGTGGACAAGGAGTTCATAAAACGCGGACTCGCCCGCAATGAGGACGAATATTTCAGGATAACCGGAGACGAACTTTCCCTTTTATGGCATGCCCCGTATTATTTTGTAAACAGTGATATAATTGAAGCGTCCAAAGAGATGAACTATACGTATGTGGGCAGGGATGTAGATCCGCTGGACTGGATCACGCCCTGCAGCTCCGGACGCCTGGCGGAACTCTATGCTCCTGCGGCGGATATACTGGAAAGGATTCTGCGGCACAAGAAACCGGGATCAATCATACCGGTGCGAATTGGCAGAACCCATCCGGAGAGGGAGGATTATCTTTTTAATTCCCTTGATATATTGATTGACGAACTGATATCCTTGGGGTATACACTGGTTCCCGTCAGCGATCTGATGGAACATGCCAGGTAGTTACCGTCTGGATGGTCGGCGGACAGCTCAAGATTACTGCTGCCTCCGTCGATACTATAACTGATAATTACCAGGGAGGGGGGAGTGCTTTGAGTTCAGCAAACCCACTGAATGCATACAAAGAGACCAATATTAAGACTGCAAGTCCTGTTAAACTTGTGATCATGCTCTATGACGAAGCCTTGCGGCAGATAGATACCGCAATAGAGCTGATGGAACAGGGAGATAAACGTCTTGACCGGGTCAATAATGCCATAATCCGGGCACAGGATATGGTTACCGAACTGACGGTATCCCTGGATTTCGAGAAGGGCGGCGATATTGCCAGGAACCTGAATAATATCTACTTCTATTTTAACCAGCAGCTTCTGGATGCCAATATCCGCAAGAAACCTGAGCTCCTCAAGCCGGTACGGAAATTAATGGCTGAATTGCGGGATGCCTGGCAGCAGATCTCGGCAAACTCCAGTGCTTCCATGGACGAAAATGCCAACAGCTACCGCGGCGTCAATATCGCAGGCTAAAGACTCTTCCTACTCAGTGGAACTGAAGGAACGGATACTGCAGGTATCATCCGAGTACCGGCGGGTTCTCGAGTTTCTTGAGGCTGATCTTGAGACAGACTGCTTCTCAGCTTTTGCTGAACATCTTAAACTCGAAGGCGAGCTGTTCCGGCGCTTCGCGGCATCATTAAAGACCTGGACAGGTCTGAATCTTCTCGATGGACAACTGGAACAGAATATTCACGCAGTAACTCTGCAGCAGCGGACAGTTAAGGACCGGATATCCCGTAAGAAGATGCTCTTGCAGGGGCGCCTGGAAAAGGGTACCCTCCCACCACGTCCCAGGCGATTGTACGATCAAAGTACTACTTTTTTAGATATTTCGTGCTGACCGTCCTGCGGCACGATCCGCACGGAGGAGCCCTCAATGTCAAAAAAACTCTATCTTGTAGACGGATATGCCCTTATCTACCGTTCCTATTTTGCCTTTATTCGCAAACCCCTGTTTAATCCCCAGGGGAATAACAGCTCCGCGGTTTTCGGCTTTTTCCGTACCCTTCTGAGCATTATGCAGCAGCAGTCGCCGGAATCCCTGGCGGTTGTGTTTGATTCCATGACGCCGACCTTCCGCCATGAAAAGTATCCTGCCTACAAGGCAACCCGGGAGAAGGCCCCGGATGACCTCCATGCCCAGGTTCCGGTGATCGAGGAGATTCTCAGGGCCATGAAGGTTCCTCAGCTGAGGCAGAACGGGGTCGAGGCTGACGATATCATCGCCACCTATGCGACGCGGGCGGCATCGGAAGGCTGGCCATGCGTCATCATTACCGGTGACAAGGATCTGATGCAGCTGGTGGGAAAGAGTGTCAGCGCCATGGTCCCGGAGAAAAGCGGGGGTTATGCCGAGGTTGGTCCGGGTGAGGTGGAGGAAAAATTCGGCGTTGCCCCGGAACATATCCTGGACTATCTCTCCCTTGTGGGAGACCAGTCGGACAATGTGCCCGGGGTAAAAGGTATCGGTCCCAAGGGAGCGGTGGATCTGATCCGAAACTTCGGAAGCCTGGAAGGAATCTACGGGAACCTCGACCAACTGAGCCCGAAACAGCAGGAGAAGCTGCAGCAGGAGCGGGAAAACGCCTTTTTAAGCCGTGAACTGATCAGCCTGAAAACCGACGTGCAGGAGCTTCCCTCTCCTGAGGAGCTTGTTTTAGGGGATTACGATAAAGAGCAGGTAATCCGGCTCTTTCTGAGAGAAGGGGCAAGCAGCCTTGCCGAACAGTTGGGAACGGCAAAAGAGGTTCGGGCGGAGAAAAAAGAGGAGAGCTATTCCGCGGATACCGCGGATTATATTCCACTTCTCGCTGCCGACGAACTGAAAAAACTGAAAACAGCTGTTCTCGAGGATAGACTCTTTGCCCTTGACGTAGAGACCGATTCACTGGATCCCATGCGTGCTCACCCCGTGGGGATATCCATTGCCCTGAAAGCCGGTCAGGCCTGGTATATTCCCCTTACGTGTGCAGGAACCGAGACCCCCGGTGAGGAGACTGTCCGACGGATAATCGCGGAGATTCTCGAAGATCCGGACTGTACCTGGATTGGTCAGAACCTGAAATACGATTACAAGGTTCTCAAGCATTGGGGAATTGAAGATATACATAACCGTCTCTTCGATACCATGGTGGCTGCATGGCTCCTTGATTCCACCGCCAATACCTTCGGCATGGATGCCCTTGCCGAACGGTTGCTGCAGTACCGAACCATCCATTTTGACGACGTGGTACCCAGGGGAAAAGAGTTCAAGGATGTCCCCCTCAAGGAAGCCACAGCCTATGCCGCGGAGGATGCTGACATCACCTTCAGGCTCTATGAATATCTGAAGCCCAGGCTCGAGGAAGAAAATCTTGCCCGGACTTTCCATGATCTTGAAATGCCGGTAACCCGGGTTCTCGCCGAGATGGAGTATGCCGGGATCGGCCTGGACGGAAAGGCCCTTGAGCGCTACGGGAAGGAGCTTGCCAAAGCCCTGGATGGTATTCAGAAGGAGATCTGGGATCTTTGCGGCAGGGAGTTCAACATCAACTCAACAAAGCAGCTGCAGGTGGTCCTTTTCGAAGAGCGAAAGCTGAATCCGGTAAAGAAGACGAAGACCGGATACTCCACGGATACCTCTGTTCTCGAACAGCTTGCCCAGGAGGATCCGGTGCCCGAGCTTATTCTGAAACATCGGGGCCTGGCAAAGCTGAAATCAACCTACGTGGACACCCTCCCCAGGGAGATAAATCCCCACACCGGACGTATCCATACCAGTTTTCAGCAGACTGGTACCGCAACGGGTCGCCTGGCCAGCAAGAACCCGAACCTGCAGAATATCCCGGTCAGGGATGAAGCCGGGAGGGCCATTCGAAGCGCCTTTATTCCCCGGCGGGGACATCGTTTTATCAGCGCGGACTATGCCCAGATAGAACTTGCGGTATTTGCCCATCTTTCCGGGGACGAAGCTCTGAGCAGGGCCTTTGAGAAGGGCAGGGATATCCATCGTCAGACTGCGGCCCTGATTTTTGGTGTGGACGAGGCGGATGTCAATCCGGAGCAGCGCAGGGTGGCGAAAACCATCAACTTCGGGGTCATCTACGGAATGAGTCCCTTCAGGCTTTCCAACGAACTGCGGATTTCCCGTTCCGACGCCGCACGTTTTATCGAAGCCTATTTTGCCCAGTATCCCAGGGTGCGGGTATTCATGGACGCCACCATCAGCGAGGCTGAGAAGAGCGGTTACGTGCGGACCCTCCTGGGACACCGGCGTTTTGTTCCCGGAATAACCAGCCGCAACAAAACCGAAAAGAGCGGCGCCGAGCGGATTGCCGTAAATACACCGGTCCAGGGATCGGCGGCCGACATCGTGAAAACAGCGATGATCAAACTCGACAGGGCCTTGAAGAAGGAAGGGTTCCGCACAAAACTGCTGCTTCAGGTCCATGACGAACTGATTCTTGAGGCCCCGGAGGAGGAAGTCGGGAAGATCTCCGACCTCGTGGTACAGACCATGCAGTCGGCGGTTGAGCTCTCGGTGCCCCTGAAGGTGAGCATCGAGGACGGAGACAGCTGGGGTGCCGTCCATTGAGCAGGATTGTCGGAGTGGCGGGCCTGTACTGCGCCGGCAAGAGCCTCGCGGCGGAGATTCTCCGTAACGCAGGCTATGAAGAGATCGATGTGGATGCCCTGGGACACCAGGCCCGGGAGGTCAAGGCATGGGAGATTCTGGAGGCCTTCGGTACTAACGACAGGCGGGAACTGGGCAGAATCGTTTTTGGTGACAAGCGGGAACTCCGTCGTCTGGAAGGGATTGTCCACCCCTGGATGATTAATGAAGTTCGGCGCAGGGTCGAAAACTTGAAGCAGGATGGAAAATCAGTGGTAGTGAACGCGGCCCTCCTCTTTCCCATGGGGCTTTATCGCCTGTGCGACAAGGTTCTCTGGATTACCGCGACTCTCCCGCTTCGCTTTATTCGAGCCCGAAGACGGGATTCCGTCTCGCTGCACGGCTTCCTGCAGAGAGTTCTCTCCCAGCGCGAATTGTATCCTCAAAAAGTCAGCAAAAATGTCGATATATCTAGAGTAGCTAACAATGGCAACCGGCGCGGGTTTGAGCGCCGTATTCTGGACCTGTTGTAGCAGATACGGAGAGACAGATAATGGAACAGCAGAAACTTTTATGGATAGTTTTCGCCCTGGCAACGGGTTTTCTTGTAGTAGTTGCTGCGGCGTTTATCGTATTTGTCCCCCCGGCCGAGAGCTCTGTGCCTGATCAGGGTATCGCTGCGGTGGACGAGGACATCTTCGATGTAACCGAGCATCTGAAAAAAGGGGATAAACCCCTGGCTCTGGAACCGGAGGAACCGACGGAAAAGGAAACAAGCTTCGTAATCGGGATCACTGAAGATCTTGAAACAAAACCTGCAGCGTCGAAACCTGCGGAAGGTGAAACCGAAAAAACGGAAGCTCCTGCTCCACTGCCAGAAACGAAACCCGTCCCTGAAGCACAGAAGGTCGTAAGGGCTCCAGAACCAGCCCCGGCTCCCGCGAAACCTGCTCCCCCCAAAAAGGTAAGGGTAACCGAATACTGGATCCAGGCAGGATCCTTTACCCAGCGGTCCAGCGCGGAGAGGGCAAGGGAGAGTCTCAAGGAAAAGGAGTTTGATTCGGTAATCTTTACGCGGAACATAAATGGAACGGAGTACTTCCGGGTCCGCATCGGGCCGTACCGGCACAAAGCCGAGGCGGAAAAGTTCCTCTCCTATGTAAAGAACATCTCCAGCTTTGAGGGCAGCCAGATTTTCGAGGTGTACGTGGAAAAGACTCTGTAATTCTCTGCTGTTATGAAGAGTACAGCTCCTGCTCCGGAATTCGTTTCCTGGATGGGAGCTGTTTTTATCTCCGGATCAGATGCTGGTACCAGGGCCTGGTAATCTCAAGGATCCGTCTTTTCTGCTCCAGTACCGCGTTGTAGCCCATGCGGATTAACTTCTCCGGAGATGAAAAGTCAAAGGGGCGGTCGATATTCCCGGGAATCAGTTCAAGACTGGGGGTGTCCCGGTGGGTCCGGGCCTGACCGTAACAGGCGATGGTGAAGGCCCGTAAGAAAATCGAAAAACCGTTTGAAATATCATCATCCATGGCTGTTCGTCTGGGGGTCACGTTTACGGCTATTACCCGTTTTATTCCCAGACTTCGGGGAATCCAGACCGGCAGGTTGTCCGCTACAGCCCCGTCACAGAGGAGCAGCCTGTCCCTCTCCACCGGCGTAAATACCCCCGGAAAAGCCATGGAAGCCCGTATCGCTTCCGCAACCGATCCCCGGTGCATCAGTATTTCCCTTCCGCTTATCAGGTCCACCGCGTTGCAGTAAAATGGAATCCGGGTATCAGAGAAAGATGCGTTATTCGTTATACGGTAGAGAAGTTCAAGGATCTTTGATCCCCCGTCGGCCCCCCGGCTCATCAGCATGCGGTTAACCGCTTCCTGGGCCTGAAGAAAGCGGGTAACCGCTCCGACGTTCAGCTGAAAGCTGCGTCCTTCCAGATAATGATAGATGTTGAAATCCTTCAGGAGCTCTTCAAAATCCTCAACCTCCATACCGCATGCGTAAGCTCCGCCGATAACCGCCCCGATTGAGGTTCCGGCAATAAGATCGGGTTTGATGCAAAGGTGTTCGAGTCCTTTGAGAACTCCTATATGGGAGAGACCAGTGCCGCCACCCCCGGAAAGAACCAGCGCCCATTTCATGGAAACAGGCTACAGGGAGTAGAAGGGATGGTCAATCCATGTTACCTTCCGGAGGGTATGGGAACTTCTGTTATACCCCCTGTTCAGATAATAGAAAATGCGGATACTCTGAAAAAAAGTATCTCCCTTCTCTCCGAAGAAGAGGCCTGGTTCGGCTCCGGTAATGGTATGCCGGAACTCCCCCTGCGTATAACATCTCATTACCTGAAGCTTGTGCGAGAGGACTCCAGCGGGGCCCTGCGTCGTATGGCTGTACCCCGTGTTGAGGAACGGACAGTCCTGGTTTACGAAACTCCCGATCCTTTGCACGAAGAACCATACGAGGTCCTTCCTCGCTGCATACACCGTTACCCGGACCGTATACTTGTACTTGTCACCGATGTTTGCGCCCTCTATTGCCGGTACTGTTTCCGTCGGCACTTTACCGGGGAGAACCGGGGAATACTGGGGAATGAAGATATCCGGGCTGTTCATGACTATCTTGAATCCCATCCCGAGGTGCGGGAGGTAATTCTGTCCGGCGGAGACCCGCTGATGCTCCCCGACGAAAAGCTGATGTTCATTATTCATAAGCTGGGAAGAGCGGGAAAGGTGGCTTCCATGCGTCTTTCCAGCCGGGTTCCCGTGGTTCTGCCGTCACGGATTACTTCCGATCTCGCGGAAATTCTCTCCTGTGGTCCGATGGTCTGGCAGGTTATCCATATAAACCACCCGGCGGAGATCAGCCCGGAGTTTCTCTCCGCCGTCAATCTGCTGGCGAGCCGGGGAATCCCCATGCTGAGTCAGACCGTGCTGCTCAGGGGAGTGAATGATGATCCTGAGATTCTGGCCGATCTTTTTTGTAAACTCATTGCCGCCGGAGTAAAACCCTACTATCTTTTTCAGGGAGATCTGGCTCCCGGAACTTCGCATCTGCGGGTCGCGCTTTCCAGGGGAATCGAGATATTCAGGACGCTGAGCTCGAGAATTTCCGGCCTGGCCCTCCCCAATTTCGCTGTGGATCTCCCCGAAGGAGGCGGAAAGGTCCGTCTCGGAGCCGATACTATTGCCGAGCTCAAAGACGGCGAGTATCATATCCGCAGTGTCGACGGGAAGCTTTTCAGATATCCTGCGGAGCCTGAACAGTCGCTACAATCTGAAGGATGAAATATGTCTGTAATTTTTGCCCGGGAGATGGGCTTTTGCATGGGTGTCCGCAGGGCGGTAGCCCTTATAGAAAAGGAACTGGACAAGGATAACCCTGGGCCGCTGGCTACCTACGGACCCCTTATTCACAACCCGCAGGTGGTTGCTTCCTACGAATCCAGGGGTGTGCGCAGTATCAAAAATCCCGCGGAGGCGCGGAGCGGCGACAGGGTAGTCATTCGAGCCCACGGGGTCCCCGGCAGTGTCAGGCGTTCACTGGAAGAGCGGGGTGCCCGAATAGTGGATGCAACCTGTCCCAAGGTTGCCCTTTCCATTCGCAAGGCAAAACAGGCAGAGGCGGAGGGAAGGCAGGTGCTCCTTGTGGGAGACGCCGGACACGGTGAAATGCTTGCCGTGGCGGGATCCCTTGCAGACCCCGGCTCTGTACAGGTCATCGCAGACCTCGAGGATGCCCGGAAGGTTCATTTGGCTTCCAGGGTGAGTGTAATCGCCCAGACCACCTTTGATGAGGAGATCTACAAACAGATAGCTGAAATACTCTGTTCCCGGGTAGTCGACTGCCGGGTGGAGTCTTCAATATGTCCCGCCACCCGTTCCCGGCAGGAAGCGGTCCGGAGGCTCGCCCGCAATGTGGACGGTATTGTGGTGATTGGCGGAAAAAACAGCGCCAATACCCGCAGGCTCTATGATCTCGCCCTCTCCACAGGCATTCCTGCCTGGCATGTGGAAGGTCCCGACGATGTACCGCCTGAGGTGGGAGAGCTCAAAACCGTCGGCATAAGCGCCGGGGCATCTACCCCGGATGAAAGCATTCATCAAACCGCGGACCGCATCTTAGAGCTGCAGGGAGAAAAATGATGGCGTCATCAAACGATACTGAAAGGATTCGGAAAAAACAGGGTTTTATCTGCGATATGGACGGCGTGCTCTATCACGGAAACCGCCTGCTGCCGGGGGCAAAGGACTTCGTCGCCTGGCTGCGGCAGGAGGAGAAGCGATTTCTCTTTCTTACCAACTCCTCCGAACGTTCGCCGAAGGAGCTCGATCAGAAACTGGCCCGCCTGGGAATCGATGTCTCGGAAGAGCACTTTTATACCAGCGCCCTTTCTACTGCCGCCTTCCTCCGGAGCCAGTCCCCCGGGTGCAGTGCCTATGTGATCGGAGAGGCGGGATTGATAAACGCCCTCTACGATGCGGGGCTTTCCATGAATAACGTCAATCCAGACTATGTGGTGGTAGGGGAATCCCACTCCTATACATTTGACACCCTGCAAAAGGCCATTAACCTGGTGCTCAACGGGGCGCGCCTGATTGGTACCAATCCGGATGTTTCCGGACCCACCGAAGTAGGGATCGTGCCTGGTACCGGATCGTTGATTGCTCCCATCGAGCTTGCCACAGGATCGAAGGCCTATTTTGTCGGCAAGCCTAACCCCCTGATGATGCGTCATGCCCTGAAGCGCCTGGGTTGCAGCCGGGAAGAGACCATCATAATAGGCGACCGTATGGATACGGACATTATTGCAGGGATTGAGTCTGAGATTGAGACGATGCTGGTCCTTTCCGGGGTCACATCCCGGGAGGAAATAGCCGAATTCGCCTATCGCCCTCATTTCATCTTCGACAATGTGGGTGCCTTTTTATGAATCTGGCATATAAGGAATCGGGTTCCGGGCAGATCCCGCTGGTTCTGCTCCATGGGCTTTTTGCCTCAAAGGAGAATTTTCTCGGACTGTCCCGGAAGCTTTCAGACTCCTTCAAGTTGTATGCCCTGGACCTGAGAAATCACGGTGATTCCTTCCATGATGCTGACATGCGTTATGAGACTATGGCCGCGGACATTGCCGGTTTCATTGAAGAGGCCGGAATAGCTCCTGCACTGGTGTTTGGCCACTCCGTCGGCGGAAAAGTGGCTATGGAACTCGCTCTGTCCCGTCCGGCTCTGGTACGGGCCCTGATTGTGGAGGATATTGCTCCCAAAGGCTATCCTCCCAGGCTGGAGCGGGAGATACGGGCCCTGGCAGAACTGCCGGCTGCGGAGTTCGGCACTCGTTTGGAGGCCGAGAGGTGGATGATCGAAAGATTGGGAAACCGGGCAGTCGCTTTGTTCCTGTTAAAGAATCTGGTGTCCGACAACCAGGGTGTTTTTTCTCTGAGGCTGAATATCGAAGCCCTTCAGAAGAACCTTGGGGTATTGCTGGATTTTCCCCGGTCTCCTCGAAGCTACCCGGGGCCGGTCCTTTTTATTCGGGGCGGTGCATCGGATTATATCCTGGATGAAGACGTTTCTCTCCTTCAGAGCCGCTTTCCCGATTCCCGTCTTGAAACCCTGGAGGGCGTCAGCCATTGGGTCCACGCGGAACAGCCGGATACAGTAGCTGCTCTGGTGCGTGATCTCCTGTAATTAACTTCGTATGGAAACAGAGATAAGCCTTCCTGCAGGATCCTCCCGGGAGGAACTTGACAGGGCTGTACGCAAGCGATTCGGCACCGGGTCCTACCGTATAATCAGACAGAGCCTGGATGCCCGGAAAAAACCGCAGCTCTTCTGGAAATATCGTATTTCCACCGAAACTCCTCCTCTGCCTCCGGATCCGGAGCACTATTTCCCTGTGAATCTTCGTTCAGGACAGGGTCGGGCTGTGGTAGTGGGTTCCGGCCCCGCCGGCTTTTTTGCCGCAGATGTTCTGAAACGCGCCGGTTTTTCCGTTACCCTGCTTGAGCAGGGACAGCCGGCACCGGAGCGCCGTGACAGTATCCTCTCCTTTGAAAAGGGCGGTCCTTTTCCGGACAGAGCAAACTATGCCTTCGGCGAGGGAGGGGCGGGAACTTTCTCCGACGGAAAACTGACCAGCCGCACCAAACATGTTTCCCGGGAAAGGGAGTATATCCGCCTCCGCTATGTACAGTACGGCGCTCCGCAGGAAATCCTCTGGATGGCCCATCCCCACATTGGGAGCAACAAACTCTTTGCCCTGGTGCAAAAGGGGCGAAAAGACCTGCAGGAGAGGGGGGTGGATATACTCTTCAATCGCCAGGTTACTGACCTGCTAATGCGGAAGGGCCGCTGTATCGGAGTCAGGACCGATACTGAAGAATTCCCCGCAGACTACACCCTTCTGGCTCCGGGGCATTCCGCCTTACCCCTGTTTCGCCGGCTGTCTGCCCGGGGCGCCCGGTTTCAGAGCAAAGGTTTTTCCCTGGGCTTCAGAATTGAACACCCCCGGGAGCTGATTAACCGTGCCCAGTGGGAGAGGGATTCGGTTCCGGGACTGAAGGCTGCCGAGTATCGTTTAACAGCAAAGGCGGAGTCCGGACGGGGAATCTACACCTTCTGTATGTGTCCCGGCGGTTTTGTCGTTCCTGCAGCCTGGAGGGAAGGGCTCAACATCGTAAACGGGGTGTCCATGTATGAGCGCAGCAGCCCCTGGTCCAATGCGGCGATTCTGGCAACGGTAAAACCGGAGGAAATTTTCCCGGATGCCGACAATCCCATGGCAGTATTGGACAGCCTTGAAGCCCTGGAGGGCCGGGCCTTTGAGCTCCTCGGCACATACGGCGTTCCCGGGAGCCTGCCGGGGAAACTCGTCTCCGGGTCGACATCATCCATCCTGCCTGAATCGAGTTTTCCCTTCCCTGTGGTCCCCCTGGACTATCGGCAGTTCTATCCCGAATGGCTCCTGAAGGACCTTTCGGATGGGATTTCCCGCTTTTCCAGGCAGATCAGAGGTTTTGAAACAGGACTTATCCTCGGGCTCGAGACCACCAGCTCCGCCGCCCTGAAAATCCTTCGCAGTGATTCCGGGGAAGTTATCGGCATTCCGGGACTCTATATTGCCGGTGAAGGCAGCGGTTCCGCCGGAGGTATTATGAGCTCGGCTGTAGACGGTCTCAGAATTGCGATGATCCTGGGTTCTTGATCCTTTTTTGTCTCTCTCTTCCTCATTTCAGATACATGTTTCCATAGTTTTTTTATTCTTTTTTCTTGACACCGAGTCTCATTATAGTATAATGAGAAATCCACAATGTGGAATCGTTATATCACATAATGGAACGTAAAATCCAAAGGAGAGAAGTGATGAAAAAAATTGTTCTGTTTGTTTGTGTGCTGTGTCTGGTTTTTTCCGCCGTACTGATGGCGGAAGGCAAAAAGGAGAGCGGAGGGAGCGATGTTGAAAAAACCTACGTTTTTAAGTACTCCAATTCTCAGTCCGACTCCCACCCCCGGAGTCAATCGATGTTCTTTTTCAAGGACAAGCTTGAGAAGGCCAGTAATGGTCGAATAAAGGTGGAGCTCTATACCGGCGGCGTTCTCGGAACTGAAGCCGAAGTTCTTGATCAGGTAAAAATCGGCACCATTCAGGGATGCCGGGGCGGTCTGTTTGAGCGGGCAAGCGGCATGTATCTGATTTACACCCTGCCTTTCATGTTTGAGAATATCGATCAGGTCCTCAAGGTTATGAACAGCGATTTTGGAGCAAAGGTCAACGAGAGCGCCATGGAAAATGGACTCTACATTCCTGCAACCGGTGTGGCCGGTGGTTTCAGAAACATTACCAACAGCAAACGGCCTATCAGGACGGTTGAAGATGTACGAGGTCTTAAAATGCGGACACCTCCGATCGATATGACAATAAAAACCTTTAAAGCCATTGGTGCCAACCCCCAGCAGGTAGCCTATACCGAAACCTATATGGCCCTTAAGACCGGTGTGGTTGATGGACAGGAAAACCCCTTTTCCAACACCGTGGACATGAAGTTCTATGAACCCCAGCGCTACCTTTCCGTTGTAAACTGGCAGGTACATCCTGATCCCTTTTATGTGAATCCGGACTGGTATTCGTCCCTTCCCGATGATCTGAAAGCAGTATTTGATTCCGTAGCTGAAGCTACCATGGACTATTCCAATGAACTCTGGCTGAGTTCCGAAAAGGATTACTACCTGGTTCTGCAGGAAGAACTGGAAGTAAACGAAATCAGCTCCGCCGCCCGGGAAGGATTTGTCAAAGCTGTCAAACCGGTATGGCAGGGCTATGTGGATGAAGGGCTTTTTTCCTGGGACGAAATCAACGAAGTCCTTGCAATTGCAAACAAGTAAAAAATCTAAACCTTAAATCTGGACGCTTCCGGGAATAATTCCCGGAAGCGTCGCGTATCTCTCAGTATTTCGTGGTCGAGGTTTGACAATATATGAAAGGAATAGTTGCTGTTGAGAAGAGAATCAGCTTTTTTCTGGAGACCCTTGTAACGGTCTTTTTCGGGCTGATCCTTATTTTAACCATTCTGCTTGTGATCCTGCGCTACATTTTTAACACCTCCATAGTCGGGGGCAATGAACTCATGGAGTTTCTCTTTATCTATACCACTGCCCTTGGCGCTGCGGTTTCCCTGGGCAAACGCAGTCATATTAAGGTCACCTACTTTGTCGACCAGTTGCCGGAACTCCCACGGGCACTTGTTGACACCTTTGCGTTCTTTCTTGTGCTGGGGATAAACCTGGTTCTCCTGCGGCTGAGTTTTCCCTGGATCGCCAAGGTGGGCGATGCAGCATCTCCAGTACTGAGGCTGCCGTCCTGGGTGGCGATGATCAGTGTTCCCGTCGGCTGCGCATTGGCAGTTCTCTACTGTGCATTGGACATATATAAAATCTGGTGCTTTCAGGATTCCGGCAGGGGAGGCGAAGCATGAGTATTCTCCTGTTAAGTCTGCTGGTTCTTCTTGTTATTGGTGTCCCCATTGCCTATTCTCTGGGGATCTCCTCGTTTCTGTATTTTATTTTTATTCATCCCGAACTTATTGCCATTCTGCCTCAGCGTCTTTTCGCGGGAATGAACTCGTATACCATGATAGCCCTGCCGCTTTTTTGTCTGATGGGTTTTCTGATGAACGAAGGGGGTATTACCCGCAGGCTTATCGATTTTTCCCTCCTGTTTGTGGGGCGCCTCAGGGGAGGACTGGGGCTGGTAAATGTTCTGGCAAGTATGATTTTCGGAGGGATTTCCGGTTCTTCCGTATCGGATACCGCTTCCATCGGTGCCGTGCTCATCCCGGAGATGGAAAATAAAGGGTATTCCCCGGAATTCGCAAGCGGTATAACCGTAGCATCTTCCACCATGGGTATGATTATTCCGCCCAGTGTTCCCATGGTTGTGTACGCCCTTGCCGCAGAGGAGTCGGTTGGCAAACTATTTCTCGGAAGTCTCTTTCCCGGACTTATGATTGGTATTCTGATGCTGGTAATAACCGTCGGAATCTCATCCTTCAGGAAATTCCCCCGGGAAGAGTTCAGTCTTGATACAAAGCAGAAGATCGAGACCTTTAACAGGGCGATACTGGCCCTGATAATGCCCCTCTTTGTCATCGGATCAGTTGTTTTTGGCATTGCCACCGCCACCGAATCAGCTGGTATAGGAGTCCTGTATGCCTTTATTGTTGGGACCCTGGTATTCCGGACGCTTAAGGTCAAGAAAATCCCTAAGCTCATGAAGGATGCCATCATGACAAGTGCGAACGTCATGATAATTATAGCTTTGTCGAAGCTCTATATCTGGATACTTGCAATCGAGCATATACCCCAGCAATTATCCATGTTCATTAATCAGCTGAATATGCCGGGGGTCTGGATCATTCTGGCCGTAAACCTTGTGATCCTTATGGCCGGAACATTCATTGATGTAAGTCCCGCTATTCTTCTGCTGACCCCGGTACTGCTGCCCATCGTGGAGAGCTTTGGAATGAACCCCGTGCAGTTCGGGGTGCTGCTTATCTCCGGTCTGGCAGTAGGCCTTGTTACGCCGCCGGTTGGAATGTGCCTGAATGTCGCCTCCGCCATATCGGGACTGCGTATTGGAAAAATTTTTTACGGTGCCATGCCTTTCCTGGCGGCTAACCTTGTCACCCTTTTGCTCATCAGCTTTGTTCCCCAGTTGACCTTGTGGCTGCCGGAATTATTGATGAAATAAAACTAACTTTTTATAGGAGAACACAATGGATGTTCGTTATGCTGTACACCCCGAGCACGGGAAGACCTTTGATACATCGGCTTTACGCAGACACTTTCTGATCGATGACCTCTTTATACCCGGAGAGATCTGCCTTACCTACAGTCATGTGGACAGAATAATAGCCGGAAGCGCGGTACCCCTTAATGATTCGCTTTCCCTTGAAGCGGGAAGTGAACTCGGAGTCGATTTCTTTTTTCAGCGAAGGGAAGCCGGAATAATAAACATCGGCGGGCCAGGAAGGGTCATAACCGAAGAGCAGGCCTATAAACTCGGACCCCGGGACGGTCTCTATCTCGGCGCGGGAACAAAGGAGGTCCGCTTCGAAAGCGGATCATCCGACAATCCGGCAAACTTTTACATCAACAGTGCACCGGCACACAGAGCCTGCCCGTCAAGAATTATCACTCTCAAGGATGCCAGGGAGGTTAACCTCGGCTCCCGGGAAGAATCGAACGAACGAACCATCCACCAGTTTGTGCATCCCGACGTGGTGGAGAGCTGTCAGCTGGTAATGGGACTGACCCTGCTGAAAGAAGGGTCAGTCTGGAACACCATGCCGGCCCATACCCATGATCGTCGCATGGAGGTCTACCTCTATTTCAACATGGAAGAAAGCACCCGGGTGTTTCATTTTATCGGAGAACCTTCGGAGACACGGCATATTATCGTCAAGAACAAGGAAGCGGTCATAATGCCGAGCTGGTCTATACATTCCGGAGCAGGTACCGGGCGATACGCCTTTATCTGGGGTATGGTCGGAGAAAACCAGACCTTCACCGATATGGACCATATAGCGATGGAAGATCTCAAATAGGGAAACAAGGAGAATAAGGGTGAGCTTGTCATTTGATCTCAGTGGAAAAGTTGCAATCATAACCGGTGCTTCCACCGGACTTGGACAGGGAATGGCCCTGGGTCTGGCAGCAGCAGGGGCCGATATTGTCGGTGTGGATTATGTTGAATCCTCGGAAACCGCTGCTCTTGTTGAACAGTCGGGCAGGAAATATCTGGAAATCAAAGCCAACCTGATGAGCCTGGAACCGATAGATGGAATAATTCAGCAGGCGGTCAAGAAATTCGGAAGAATCGATATTCTTGTCAACAACGCAGGAATAATACGACGGGAGGACTCCATAAATTTCAGTGAGAAAGACTGGGATGATGTCATGAATATCAATGTCAAAACGGTCTTTTTCATGAGCCAGGCCGCGGCCAGACAGTTCATCAAACAGGAGCAGGGCGGTAAGATCATTAACGTTGCTTCCATGCTCTCATTTCAGGGTGGGATCAGGGTCCCTTCCTATACTGCGAGTAAAAGTGGGGTAATGGGAATAACCCGTCTCATGGCTAACGAATGGGCGAAGTATAATATCAATGTGAATGCCCTGGCACCTGGATACATGGCTACAAACAATACAGCGCCTCTCCGGGCAGACAAGGAACGGAGTGCAGAAATCCTGGGACGCATACCCGCCGGGCGCTGGGGTCTGCCGGAGGATTTGCAGGGACCAGTAGTTTTTCTGGCATCCTCGGCATCGGATTACATACAGGGTTACACCATTGCAGTCGACGGCGGCTGGCTGGCCCGATAGATGAAAAAGATTGTAAAAAGTTGTATGGTGGATGGGTTGATTGTCAGACCCGGAAGGAGTTTCACTTAACATGAGCGTACAATCCATCGACCGCACCTTTGACATTCTGGAGCTGCTGTCTCATTTTGAGAGCGGTCTCTCCCTAACCGAGATCAGCGAGAAGATTGACCTGCCCAAGAGTACGGTGCATCGTCTATTAAAGGTGCTGAGGGACCGCAACTATATAGAAAAAAGCGATTCCCCTAATATGTATCGGCTTGGACTCGCGTTTATCGAGCTGTGCAGCGGTCTGCTCAACAGTCTTGAGCTTAAGACCGAGGCCCAGGTTTACTTGAGAAAACTGATGCAGCAGACCGGGCAGGTGGTTTTTCTCGCTATTCAGCAGGAAGGTGAGGTCGTCTATATTGACAAGACCGAAAAGCATAACGAGATTCGGGACTACTGTTTTATCGGACAGAGGCGTCCTCTCTATTGCACTGCCCTTGGAAAATCTCTTCTTACGGGCTGCTCGGACGACGAAATACGGGAGATTGTCGATCCTGCTGCAATGACCAGGTTTACCGATAATACCATCACCGACATTGATTCCCTGATCAGGGAAGTACACATCTCCCGGGAGAGGGGCTACTCCATCGACAACGAAGAGGTGGAGCTGGGAATGAAATGCGTCTCCGCCCCCATTCTGGATTACCGGAACATGGTCATTGCTGCTGTAAGTACGTCCTGGGATCTGTCCTATACGGAGGAGGATGTTACCGAACGCAACGCCAGGCTCGTTATGGAAACAGCCAGGTCAATCAGTCTGCGTATGGGATACAGGGGCAGGACTTTCGTTTATGGTTGACAGGGGGATATCTTTTTAGTATGTAATAATAAAAGCTGTGACGAAGACGAGTATCTCCGGGTGCGGATCGTCAGAGAGGGCGGCCATGTTTTACATACGGCTGGAAGCCGCCCGTTCCGTCCGGGGAGAAAACCCCTTCCGAGCTGCAGGCTGAACGGAGATCATCTCCCATTAAGCTGTGCCGGAGAAACTTCTGCCGTAGGATGATGCCTTCCGCTCTGGAGAGTGGAAAAAGGGAAGAATCGAGAGCGCCGTCAGTCGTACCGGAAACGGATAAAAGAGACTGCCTGCGGCGAAGTAAGGTGGAACCGCGGAGAGCCTTCAGGCCTTCGTCCTTACCCGATGGATCGTATCAAAGGTCGGGTGGGATGAGCCCTGAAGGCTTTTTGTATATTGGGAACCTCTAAAAACGTGGTATTTTTTTCATAGTCAAGGAGGAAAGATTTTGTAGCGCCCGCAAACTCTTGTAATAACAAGAGTTGAGGACCGC
>Ga0334900_1002154_pt1 | contig 18199 bp, 20 predicted proteins | sample GraSluR3_MG_2_FD_207231 | JGI IMG/M metagenome (GOLD analysis project Ga0334900, IMG submission 207231) | Sludge microbial communities from methane-producing bioreactor in Wageningen University, Netherlands - Granular Sludge_31_08-R3 | ecosystem: Engineered > Bioreactor > Anaerobic >...
CAGGTTGAACACTCTGGGGATAGCCCGGGAGGATAAAATTGAGAGAAGTAAGTTAAATTTATGGAATTATGAGTTCTACGGAGCCCCCTGTGCTGTATTTCTCTTTATGGATGATAATCTAAGTAATTGGTCTTTATTTGATATGGGATTATTTACCCAAAATTTTATTCTCGCAGCTTACAGTAGAGGTATTAGCAGTTGTATACAGGCGTCGGTTACCGGTTACGCAGAGGAAATTAAGAAATTTTTCGATATTAAGAAAGAAAAGAAATTAGTTGTTTGCATATCTTTAGGTTATCCGGATTTCAATGTAAAATTAAACAATTATCGCAGTATTAAAAAAGATCTGGATGAATATTTTTCCTGGTATGAGTAGTATTAAAAAATAAGGAAAATAGAAGGAAGAAGATGGATTTATTTTTATTTAAATTTGCTACGTTTTTTATTTTAGTATTATTTGCACTTTTTGTTTCTGACATTAGAAGCAAAGCAGGTATGACACCAATAATAAAGAAGCATGTACTTCTTTTGATCAAGATGCTGTATATTATTCCTATTTTTGTATATATTTACCTTATTCTTAAACTGGAAAATATTTACCTTTCTAGCTATTTAGGATTAGTTGCTAACCTTATCGGTACATTATTGGTAATAAAGGCCAAACTCGATTTGGGAAAATATCATGCGTGGGCTGGCCATATTCTTTCTTCAACAAAAATTATAAAAAAAGGGATATATAGTTACATCAGGCATCCTCTTTATGCAGGTATTCATTTATTTATTTTTGGCGGAATTGTAACTGGTATCAACAACCATCCCTTTTCTTTATTTACAATAATATTAATCTTATCTTTTATTTTTTTAATTATGCTTTTTTTAAACATTAGCGCGCTTAAAGAAAATAAATACTTACACGAAATGTTTGGAAAGGATTATCTTAAATATAAAGAGCAGGTACATCCTTTTTTACCTATAAAAAAATATAGTTTTGATGAAAATAGTTAATTTTATTTATTTTTTGAAAACATTTTCAGTTTGAGAATTAGAATTATATAATTTCAGCTATTTTAAAAAGAATAATCAACAATAGTAAGTTGTACCAAGGAATAGAAAACAATGAATAATACCCTTATCCTTGCTCACCGTGGTGCATCAAAAATTGCACCTGAAAATACAGCAGCAGCTTTTCAAAAAGCCTTCCAGGTTGGCGCAGACGGAATAGAATTTGATGTTCATTTAACAAAAGATAAAAAGTTAGTGATTATACATGATGAGCGTGTTGACAGGACAACCAACGGTATTGGCTATATTAAAGATTTGTCATTAAGAGAAATAAAAAAATTAGATGCTGGCAGTTATTTTTCTCCTGAATTTGCCAAAGAAAGAGTTTTAACACTAGAGGAAGCATTAGAATTCGCCAGAGATTTTAAGTTAATAAATATTGAAATTAAAAATAGTATAATAAAATATCAAGATATAGAAAAAGAATTAATAGAGACAATTAAAAAAGTAAACTTAGAAAGCAAGATTTTGTGCTCTTCATTCAACCATTACAGTATTGCCTTAATCAAAAAATTAAGTCCGGATATAAAAACCGGCTTGCTATATGTTTCGACATTATACCGCCCATGGATTTATGCCACCAGTATAGGCGCTGTGGCAATACATCCCCATCATTATAGTGTTTCATCTGAGATTATTAGTGCTTGCCATGAGAATAATATTAAAGTAAATGTCTGGACTGTTGATGATAAGAAAACAATAAAGCAGATGATATCTAATCAGGTTGACACAATAATTACCAATTACCCTGAAATAGCAATAAAAATACTTAAAAATGTATAATTAAGTGGAAACAAATTATAAAATATTAGATAGAGAATAGAATAAAAAGCAACAAAAAGTATCAAAAAAGTGCATACAATTAGAATATTTAGGTGCTAGAATAGTTTTTAGGTAAATAAAGAGGTATAATAAAAGATAGATTTTAAATACAATAACTTTTTCGATTTGCTCCGCATTTCAAGGCTTTGATTAGTTAAGACTATAAACATCTAGAGGGATTGAAGGGAATATGTTTAATGAACTGATAAGACAAGTATGACTTAAATTGAGAAGATGGTTGAAAAAAAGAATAAAACAGGGGGTGATGGGAGAAAAATTAAAATAAGGGACATGTTTTTAGAATTGCCATGCTTTAAAGTTACTTTATTAATTTTTATTAAAAAGGAGAATATGATGAAAAAAGGTTTATTAATTTTGATAATAGCTGCACTAATGATATTTTTTGGAAATGCAGCTATAGCGCAAGATGTTGTTAAACTGGGTATTTCTGAACCCATGACCGGTGCCATGGCAGTAGGTGGTGAACTTTGCATGCAAGGATATGAACTTGCTCATGAGCAAAGACCAACAGTATTAGGGAAACCGGTTGAAATAATCCTTGTTGACAATAAAAGTGATAAGGTGGAAGCTGCCAGTGCAGTTTCCAGACTTATTGAAAGAGATGGTGTAATAGGTGTATTTATTAGTTATGGCAGTGGAATGGCAATTCCAGGCGGAGAAGTTGCCGATAAAGCAGGGATCCCTGTGATCTCTGGAACTGCTACAAATCCTTTGGTTACCCAGGGCAAAGATTATGTTTTCCGTGCCTGTTTCCTTGATCCATTCCAGGGAGATGTTTTGGCTCGATATACTTATAATGACCTGGGAATTTCTAAAGTCGCACTTTTAGTCGACATTGCCCAGGATTATTCAGTAGGTATGGGTAATTTTTATAAGAAACCTTTTGAAGAAATGGGTGGAGAAATTGTCTCTGATATGAAATATAATACCGGTGACCAGGATTTTAGTGCCCAATTAAGCCAGATTATCAACTCTGGAGCAGAGGCGCTCTTTTTCCCCGGTTATTTCGGAGATGTTGCTTTAATTGCAATCCAGGGTAGAGAATTAGGGTTTACAGGTCAATATATTGGTGGTGATACTCTGCATAACCCGACTTTAATAGATCTAGCCGGAGAAGCAGCCGAAGGTTTAGTTGCCAGTACTTTCTTTGTTGAAGATGAAGTTGTTCTTCAGGAAAACCCCGAGGCTGAAAAATTTGTTAAACTCTTTAAAGAAAAATACAATGAATCACCAAATGCAGTTTCCGTTCTTACCTATGATTCTTATAATTTAATGCTTGATGCTATTGAAAGAGCTGGCTCTCTCGATCCTGCAGCTATAAGAGATGCAATTGCTGAAACCAAAGATTTCATAGGTGCTGGAGGTTCCATTAGTATTGATGAAACCGGAGACGCGGTTAAGCCTGCAATTTTAGTTAAAATAGTTAATGGAGATTATGTATACGAAACGACAATTCATCCCCAATAAATAATAGTGTATAAATTAGATACAATAGAGAAGAGATTGAAATATAATTGTTCGTCTCTTCTCTATATAAGAATTTAGACTTTTTCGTATAAATTTCACTTATACAGATCCTATCTGGGTAATTTATGGTTTTTTTATGTTTTTATTTAATTTATATAGTGATAATTTAAATGTTTAGAAGGAGAATAATATGTCACTAACTTTATTCTTACAGAATATAGCTAATGGTCTTTCCTTAGGAAGCTTATATGCTTTGATCGCTATAGGATATACTATGGTTTACGGTATTTTAAGATTAATTAACTTTGCACACAGCGAAATATTTATGCTGGCACCTTATTTTTTATATTTTGGCTTTTTAATTTTTCATTTACCATGGTGGGCATCTGCTATAGTTGCAATCATTCTAACTGCCGTAACAGGTATGTTATCAGAAAGGATTGCCTACAGACCTCTCCGTGATGCTCCAAAGATTTCTGTCTTGATTTCAGCAATTGGTGTGTCTTTTTTTCTGCAGAATTTGGCCATCGTTGTTTTTTCCGGAATTCCAAAGTCCGTTCATCGTCCCACATTCTTTCAAACATTATACCAGTTTGGAGGAGTTCGCATCCAGTCAACCCTGATAGCGTCAATAATAGTATCTGCAATATTTTTGGCAATACTGATATATGTTGTTTATAAGACAAAAACTGGTCTTGCTATGAGGGCTATCTCTACAGATATAGAAACATCCAGGTTGATGGCAATTGATGTTAACAGGACTATAGCAATAACTTTTATGATTGGTTCTGCCCTGGCAGCAGTAGGTGGAATTTTATGGGGATTGCGATTCCCTCAATTGTTTCCCTGGATGGGCATGATACCCGGGTTAAAAGCATTTATAGCGGCTGTAGTAGGTGGAATTGGCAATATTCCAGGAGCCATGCTTGGAGGTATGATTTTGGGTATGACTGAAATACTATTCGTAGCCTTTTTCCCGGGGATGTCGGGATTTAGAGATGCATTTATATTTGTAATACTGATTTTAATTTTACTGTTTAAACCTGACGGCATTTTAGGCAAAAATGTCCAGGAGAAGGTGTAGCATAATGAAAAAAATAAATAAAAACACCTATACCATATTTGCCTTAATTGTATTGGGTATATTAGTATATCTTGCCCAAACATATTTAGATGCCTATAAATTAAGAATCTTAAATTTGAGCGGTATTTATATTACTTTAGGCGTAAGCTTGAATTTGATTTATGGATTTACCGGTCAATTTTCCCTGGGACATGCAGGGTTTATGGCCATTGGTGCTTATGTCAGTGCCTTATTAGTGCTTCCCCCTTATTATAAAGAGATGATTTTTATCATTGAACCATTGACCTGGCCATTTACGGTATTACATACACCTTTCATTATTGCCTTGTTCTTTAGTGGTTTGGTGGCTGCAATTGCAGCTTTTTTAATCGGGTTACCGGTATTAAGGCTCAAAGGAGACTACTTAGGTATAGCCACTCTGGGGTTTGCCGAAATTATTAGAGTAGTTGCTAATAATATACCCCACATAACCAATGGAGCATTGGGAATTAAAGGGATTCCAGAATTTACAAATCTCTGGTGGACAATGGGGGTAGCAGTTTTTACAATTTATATTATAAGAGGATTAATTAACAGTAGCTATGGGCGAGCTTTAATGGCAATTAGAGAAAATGAAATTGCGGCTGAAGTTATAGGAATCAATCTTACTTATCATAAAGTAATGTCCTTTACAATTGGCGGATTTTTTGCAGGGGTTGGTGGGGGTTTATTTGCCTGTCTGCTTACTACTATTGACCCAAAGGCATTTATGTTTCTCATGACATTTAATATTTTGATTGTGGTGGTCATGGGGGGATTTGGCAGTATTACCGGCACAGTTATTGCAGCATTTTTGTTTAATTTTCTTTTGGAATATTTACGCCCTATAGAGGCAGGTTTTAAATTAGGCTCATTTGAGATACCCGGTATACCTGGATTGAGGATGGTTACTTTTGCTGCACTTCTTTTGATTATTATCTTGTACAAACAGAAAGGGCTGTTGGGCGGTATTGAGTTTTCCTGGGAAGGATTTTTCCAATATTTTAACAGGTTATCAAAAAAGAATTCATCTGAAGGGAGTACAACATAATGGATTTATTAAATGTTGACAGTATAATAATGAAGTTTGGTGGATTGACAGCTGTGAATAATTTTAAATTAAAGATGAATTCAGGAGAGCTTGTTGGTTTGATTGGCCCAAATGGAGCCGGGAAGACAACTGTTTTTAATATGATTACCGGGATATATACACCTACAAGTAATAAGATTTACTTCCAGGATAAGGATATAACTGGCTTAAAGCCTGATATAATTGCCAGAGAAGGTATTGCCAGAACATTTCAGAATATGAGACTTATGAATAATCTATCGGTAATTGATAATGTTATGATAGGTTTTCACCTTCACCTGAAGTCAAATCTTGCTTCAGCAATTTTTAAGTTCCCGGGTTATATACGTGAAGAAGAAGATATCTATAATAGATCAATGCAATTACTGGAAAAAGTAGGTTTGGAAAATTGCAAATCATTGAAAGCCGGCGGACTTCCCTATGGGCAGCAGAGAAAATTGGAGATTGTCCGGGCATTGGCTACACAACCTAAATTGTTATTATTAGATGAACCGGCTGCTGGAATGAATCCCCAGGAAACCAGGGAATTAATGAAGTTTATTCAGAAGATTCAGGATGATTTTAATTTAACTATTTTCTTAATAGAACATGATATGAAAGTAGTCATGGGTATTTGCAGAAGAATACTGGTCATGGATTATGGAGTGACAATAGCAGAGGGGAATCCAAAAGAAATTCAGAATAGCCCAGAGGTTATTAAGGCATATTTGGGGGTGGATGCGAATTATGCTTAAAATAAATGATATAAACGTCTTTTTTGGTGGCATACATGCCTTGAAAGGAATTACATTTGATGTTCCTAAGGGCAAAGTTATTACTCTAGTGGGTGCTAACGGAGCAGGTAAAAGTACTACCTTAAGGACTATTTGTGGTTTGATTAAGCCCCAGAAGGGTGAAGTCAGGTTGGACAATCAGCCAATAAATAATGTTCACACAGACCTAATTGTTAAAAAAGGAATAGCTTTAATACCGGAGGGAAGAAAAATATTTCCCAATTTAACAGTACAGGAAAATTTAGAATTAGGAGCATTTGCTCGAACTGATAGAGAGGAAATTGAAAAAGATTATCAATGGATTTATGAACTGTTTCCCCGCGTTAAAGAGAGGTTATGGCAAAAAGGTGGTACTCTATCAGGTGGAGAACAACAAATGCTGGCAATTTCTCGGGGATTAATGTCACGTCCAAAACTATTAATGATGGATGAGCCTTCGTTGGGACTGGCACCGTTATTGGTTAAGGAGATTTTTGAGATAATTGAGCGCATTCATCAGGAAGGTATGACGGTTTTACTGGTCGAACAAAATGCTTTCGCTGCCCTGAAAATTTCAGATTATGCATATGTTTTGGAAACTGGTAAGGTAGTTTTACAGGGGACAGGGGAAGAGCTCTTGCAAGATAAAAGGGTAAAAGAGGCTTATCTGGGAGAATAATATTTATATGGGGTTAATTAAGTTAATAAGGAAATATTAGCCCCATATTGGTTTTACTATTGAGAAATATATTCACATCCATTTTCCATTCCCTGTAGAAGTTATGAAAATTTTCATATAAATAGTGAACCTTCTCAGTACTTTGTCATTATATAGTTTATTGCAGGATTACCAGGAATAATATCTGTAAATTTATCTTATCAATGTTAAGATATATTACATAGTAAGGAATTAGAAGGAGTAGAACATTAATACTATTAATGATTTTTATCAAATCTTAGAAAATCCTGTGATTATGATTGCCTTAATTACCCTAATGTTTAACCAGACTGTTAAGTTAATTATTTTTTATGCTGTGGAAAAAAAATTGGATTTCGGGCGGTTTTTTGGAGCAGGAGGCATGCCCAGTACTCATTCAGCCCTGGCAATGAGTGTGGCAGTTTCTATTGGTTATAGGGAAGGATGGGATACCTCTATTTTTGCTTTAGCTATTGCGATAACTATTATCGTAATGGCGGATGCCGCAGGGGTTAGAAGGGCAACTGGTGAACAGGCTAAAGTACTTAATAAAATTATAATAGAATTCATTGAGGAAATAAAAATTAAGGATAGAAGATTAAGAGAATTCATCGGCCACACTCCTTTTGAGGTAATAGTTGGAGCATTTATCGGCTTTGCCATTGCAACAATCATTTCAATTTATTTTTAAAATTAAGAGATATTTGGTAAAAGTGGTAGAGTTTTTATTTATAACTTTTAACTTATAATCTATTTCTCTTATTATGATTCTTTAAGATGTTTTTGTATAATTTGCCTTTTTGTCTATCTTTTTTTCTTTTTTGTGCATAAGACATTCCGTAAAAATCAGATTCTTTTTTTATTTTGATAAAATTTTCATATCTATTCCGGGAAATAATTCCATTGGCCAATGCTTCCAGTACTGCACAACCTTTTTCTACAGTATGAGTGCAATTATTAAACTGGCATTGACTGGCAAGCCCTGTAATCTCCCGGAAAGCCTGTTTAATACCTTTTACAGAATCAGTTAAACCCAGTTCCCGCATTCCGGGAGTATCAATAATAGTACTGCCATTGATAAGTCTGATTAATTGGCGGTTACTAGTGGTATGCTTTCCTTTTCCATCTTTTCTTACTTCTCGTGTTTTATATTCATTTCTTTCTAAGATATGATTTAAAAGAGTAGTTTTACCTACCCCGGAAGACCCCATCAGACAAAAAGTTTTGCCTGATTTCAGTATACTGGTTATTTGCAGAAAATTATAATTATCCAGATTACTGAAGGCAATTACCTGTAAATCCGGCATAATAGAGAGTATGTCTGCAATTTTGTGTTCAATATTTTCTCTGGACAATAAATCACTTTTACTTAACAGGATAACAGGAGTAATGCTTCCTTCTCTGGAAATCGCTATATAACGTTCCAGTCTTCTGATATTGAAATCCTGATCAAGAGATTGAATAATTAGGGCTATATCGACATTGGCTGCAATTAACTGGTAGGCTATTTTTTTACCGGCTATTTTTCTTTTTAAAAATGTTTTTCTGGGAACTATTTCATGAATAATTGCTAAACTGCTTTGGTTAAAGAACTGGACATAAACCCAATCACCAACTGTTGGGTAATCCAGGGGTGATTCAATGTTAAAAAGCAATTTTCCCGCTAATTCTGCAAATAATTCTTCAGAATTTAATAGAACAGAGTACTTACTCTTATATACTCCAGAAACTCTTGCAATCATAAATTCTTTTGGCTTTACAGGACTAATACTATTAATAACCCATTCAGGGATACCTTTATTCTGTACATTCATGTTTTTTCTCACATTTTTTGATATTATTTGATTCACCACTTCACAAATTTATAGTAGAATAACTATTATTGTATATATGTAGAAGCAATAAATCAATAATCATTATATCGTAAGAATATATTTTTTGGATAGTAAAAATTATTTGTCCATTTAGAAAAAACATAAAAACAATTTAAAAGGATTTGCAAGCATTGGAAGAAGGAGGACTGCTCATGTCCAAACAATTAAATCAAAACGAAATTAATGAGTTGAAAAAAGCCCAGCAGGATGAGCTGGTGGGCCAGGAAGTCTATGGTCGGTTATCAAGAATAGTTAAAGACCCTCATAATGCAAAGTTATTGGCAAAGATTTCGGAAGAAGAAAAAGAACATGCTAAAATTTTTAAAAAATATACACAAGCAGAACTAAAAGTAAATAAATTCAGAGTATTTTTTTATCTTTTTGTTTCCCGGGTCTTTGGATTAACTTTTGGGATTAAGTTACAGGAAAAAGGAGAGGAAGAGGCTCAAAAGAACTATAAACGGATGCATAGTGCGATTCCCGAAATGAAAGAAATTATTGAAGCAGAAGAAAAGCATGAGGCTGAATTGATAGATATGATAAATGAAGAAAGGTTATCATATATGAGTTCAGTGGTTTTAGGTTTGAACGATGCCCTGGTAGAATTAACGGGAGCATTAGCCGGCTTTACCCTTTCTATACAAAATTCAAGAATTATTGCCCTCCTTGGTTTAATTACCGGTATTTCAGCATCGTTCTCTATGGCAGCTAGTGAGTATTTATCTACTAAAGCAGAACCTGACCCGGAAGAACAGAAAAGGGCTGGGAAATCAGCTTTATACACAGGAGTAGCTTATATTTTAACGGTAATAGCCCTGATTACTCCTTATTTTTTAATCGATAATTATATTTATAGTCTAATTATGACAATAGTTGTAGCATTGCTGATTATTTTTGTTTTCAATTATTATATTTCTATTGCTAATGATTATGATTTTAAAAAAAGGTTTATGGAAATGGCATTAATCAGCATTGGTGTAGCGGCACTTTCCTTTGTTATAGGTTACCTGGTAAAGACATTTTTGGGTTTGGAATTATAGGAGGCAATTATGTGGTTTTTTTATGTAACTGGTTTTTTATTAATAGTATCTTTTTTTGCTGATAAAGAGAAAACAAAAAAAGCCTTATTAATAGCCTATAAAAGGTTTATATTTATTAGTCCATCTTTTTTAATAATGCTTATTTTTGTTTCTATGATTTTATATCTTTTTCCCCAGGAAAAAATAATTTCTTATCTTGATTCCGGCTACCATTTAGTTAATGTAGCTCTTGCTGCATTGGTAGGCTCAGTTACTGTTATGCCGGGTTTTGTAGCATTCCCTTTAGCAGGTATATTAAAAGCTAGCGGTATATCATACATGATTATAGCGGCCTTTACTACAACTCTGATGATGGTTGGTACAGTAACTTTCCCGGTCGAAGCTACTTATTTTGGGAAAAAGGTTGCCCTGCTAAGAAATATAGTGAGCTTTATTATTGCCATAATTGTCTCAATTGTAATTGGAATATACTTCGGGGAAATCACCCTATGAAAGAAAAAAGAAACAGGAAAAATAATAAGAATATAATTTATTTCATTATTACTGTTTATTTTATTTTTATTTTATATTCAATACTTTTTGATATCTCATCTGGTATTGAAATAGGGAATAATCTGTTATCATTTTTAGCTTACATGATTAAGATTTTACCATGTGCCTTTATTTTGATAGGATTGTTTGAGGTATGGGTGCCACGAGAGAAAGTTGAAAAACATCTGGGGCTTGAAGGAGGGATTAGAGGATATATCTGGGCGATTATTCTAGCAGGGACTATGGCAGGTGGTCTATTAGTTGCTTTGCCAGTCTCCTCTGCCCTTTATCGAAAAGGGGCACGGTTAAGTGTTATCTTTACTTTTATTAGCGCGTCGGCTATTGTGAGAATTCCAATGACATTATTTGAGGCATCATTCTTAGGAGTAGAGTTTACTGTAATCCGCTGGTTTATCTCAATTCCTTTAATTATTATATTTTCAATATTTTTAGAGAGATATTTAGTAAGAGAAAATTATTCTATGAAAATATAATATATATTTTATCTGCGGTCTCTTTCCAGGTCATAGAGTATTTTTTCCAAATACCATTTTTCCGAACGATTGGGATGCCGTTCTTTTAATCGTTTAATATGTCTTTCGATGGTCTCGTCAGCAAGTCTATCCGGAAGTCGTAATTGTCTTCTGCATTCCTGCCATAAGGCACTCTTTTTGCCCCGGCCTTTCCCTTTTTTAAGTACATAAATATAAATTACAGCTAGTACAATTATAATACTTGAAATAAACAATAATTGATTCATTTAATCTCCAAAAATAAAAATCTATGTGTGTTTTAAAAAATTTTTTAATATTTTTCGTAGAATTTGTATAATTGATTTTAACATTAGTATTGCTCTTATTTCAAATTTACATTATTAATACTTGATATATTTTGTCAAATGAAAAAAACATATGGAATAATTATAAAATAAATATTGTAAATGATTTATTTTATAATCCGTTTTCATGCTGAAACTATTTTCAGGTTTTATATAATGAAGCTGAAAGTAGAGCCTGTGCCAAGAGTGCTATCTACTTCGACCGTTCCACCATGTTTTAAAACAACGTCTTTCACAATCGCCAGTCCAAGTCCACTCCCATTTTTTTGTTCACGAGTACGGGCTGTATCGATCTTATAAAACCTTTGCCATATATTATCAAGTTCATCTTCTGGTATGCCGGGTCCTTCATCTATAACTGAAAATTTTACTTTTTCCCTTGTTTTTGAAGACTGTTGAGTAGAAGGTGTTGCAACTTTAATAGTTATATTTCTATCTTTGGGCGAATATATTATAGCATTATCCAATAAATTTATTAGAACCTGGTGGATACGATTTGGGTCTACTTTAATATTGGGAATGTTTTCTTCAATTTGTAGGTCTATCTTTATTTGCTTATTCTCTAACTTATGCTGCATAGTCTTGATAGCTCGTGAAACAAGTATTTCAGGAGAAGTTACTATTTTTTTTAGTGAATCCTGCTTGACTTCGAGTTGCCCCAATATCAATAAATCTGTTAAGAGATTTTCTAAGTATTCTGCATCTTTATACATAATTTTGCTGCATTCTTTGATTTCATCTAGCGATAAGTTGCCATCATTAATAATTTCCAGGAAGCCTTTAATGGAAGTCAGGGGAGCCCTGAATTCATGGGACACATTGGCCACAAATTTTTTACTCATTTTTTCAAGTTTTTTTCTTTTTTTCATGGTCTCGTTAATTTGTTTTACTGCGTAATTGAAGGTATTAACAAGGTGCTTGATTTCATCGCTACTATTTAGAGGTACAGAAACTTCCTGATATGTGCCCTTAGCACTTTTTAGAGCAGAATTTTGGATATCCTTTAGAGGTCTTGTCACGCGTTTTGTAAAAGAGATGCTTAGTAATATTGCAGCGGCAATAGCTACCAGAAAAGAATATATAACTAAACGGATTATGTTATTAATAGTGGCTGCAATACCGCCGAGGGGTGCTTGGATAATGACAGCTCCTACTACATTTGTTTGAATTTCAGGTGTTTGAGGACCCATCAAGATAATTTCCTTGTTGCTGGTTTCCAGTAAAGGAAGAACCATAAGTAGGTTTCTGTGCTCTGGCCCCATAATTTTTTTAGTAATTGTATTACCTTGCAAAACATGATCTACCTCTGATTGTTCAAGGGTAAGGTTAAAATCTTCAATTGTTGGCGCATTGAAAACCATTTTACCCTGCTCATTCATAAGTCCGATATCCATATTAGTAGAACGGGCAATCGTGGTAATTTTATCAACATCCTTAACTAGATGGTCTGATTCAATGCTCCCCCCGGATATATTTTCACTTACCAGTCTTGCTATTCTCTGACTGTTTGTGGTAGCTTCCCATTCCTTTAAACCAAAATAATAATTTTGAACTAGATATCCAAACATTATTCCAATTACAGCTAATGAGATAAGAATGATTAATAGATTTGACAGCATCAACCTTCCAAAGAAACTTTTTGTATTAAAAATACTGGTGATATTAGGTTTTATTTTCTTGATATTTGACAGTAAACTTATATCCAACCCCCCAAACTGTTTGCAAAGGCAAAAAATGTAAACCTGCTTTACTTAGTTTATGTCTGATACGTTTTATATGTTCATCCACTGTTCTGGTTTCAGCATAATTATTGAATCCCCAAATATGTTCCAGAAGATATTCTCTTTTGAAAACCTGTTCCTTGTTTTGTGCTAAAAAGGCAAGAAGCTCAAATTCTTTTGGAGTTAAATCGACTTTCTTACTACCCAGTTCAATATTGTAATTAGACGGATCAATTTCCAGATCCATCTCTTGATATAATAATTTTTCTTTAGAATATTCCTGAGGTTTTTCAGAACGACGTAAGACAGCTTTTATCCTGGCAATTAACAGTCGAGGACTGAAAGGCTTTGTTACATAGTCATCAGCGCCAATTTCTAGCCCAAGCACTTTATCAGTTTCTTCTACTTTGGCTGTGAGTATGATAATAGGAGTTTTTATTTCCATTTTTTTTAAATCGCGGCAGATTTCCCAGCCATCCTTTTTTGGCAGCATGATGTCAAGTAGTATTAAATCATATTTCTTAGAAAGGGCAGCTTCTAGCCCTGATTCTCCGTCAGAGTGCAGTTCAAGGTTAACGCTATAACTCTTTAACATCATCTTTATTAAGGCAAAAATATGCTGGTCGTCTTCTATTACAAGGATATTCTTATCATGAAGACTCATTTTTCCCCTTTCTCATTTTTGTTTTAAATGTATAGTGGATAGTTTACTCATAGTATTCCATATATTGATTATACTACATAGGATATCTATTTCAAGAAATGACAGCAAGAGTAAAAATGCAAAAAACATAACACAACTGACAATCCAACATTATAATTAGTATTAAAAGTTACGTAGTATCAATGAATGTTTTGTAATAATTTTTAAAAAACATTTTTCAGGGAAAGAATAATCTAAAAAGATAGTTGATAAGTATTGCTGGATATATTAAAACTAAAAATTTGTTGTAAAATCATGTGGAATGATTTACCATTTATGTATCTTTAAGACCAATATATAATCCAAGCCCAGAAAGCAGATCGGTATATATTACAATAAAACTGTAAATTGAGAGTTAAGGAGATTTTTTTGATTGACATTGAAAAAGTAATAGATTTATTGGATTATTTGAAGGAAACAAAACCAATAGATGCAAATAATCCAGTACAAGTATATAGGTTTAACGGAGGAGTTTCCAGTAAAGTAATCCAGGTAAGTTTTCAAAATAATTCTTTTGTTATCAAACAATCTTTATCAAAGCTGAGGGTCAAAGATGACTGGTTTTTGGATATAAGAAGAATTATTACTGAACGTAAATGCCTGGAAGTATATAATAAGATTGTTCCTGATTATGTCCCCAGGATTTTACATTACGATGACCAGAATAAGGCATAAAATTTTTTGATATTATGATTTTAACAGGAGGATTTGGTAATGAAGGAATTGAAAATAGATCTTGAAATGATTGGAATGGCCATGGAAGACGTTAATAGGGATTTAATTGAATATTATCTTGATACAGAAAACGGGCAGGTTATAGTGTTATCTGAGGAAGCATCCAGATATGTAGAAGATGATGAATATTTGAATATACGAGACTTGCCTGATTGGCAAAAAGATGAGATTAAGGTAGCAGAAAAAATTCTTAATGACCAGACTGATCGCTATGTCAATATTCCGGAAAAACCTTCTTATGAAAGTTATGAAGTGATGGTTGATTTTACGGAGATAGTTGAAGATGAGTTACTTAGGGATAAGTTAAATATCGCATTAGATGGCAAGGGAGCTTTTCGTCGTTTTAAAAATGTATTAAAAAACTATCCAGATTATGAGAAAAAATGGTTTGCATTTAAGTCATCAAGAATGGAGGAAGAAGTAACAGATTGGTTAAATGCTATCGGAATAATACCGTTATAATTTAGTGGGAACACTTAGATAAGGTTTTATATTCGTAATTTAAGGAAGATGCCAAGAAAGTAGGATTTATCGAAAATCATGTATACTCTGAGTTAGTTCCTCCAATTTTCAAAAGAAACATTCCTTTATACAAATTAGGATAAAAAAAGCCAAAGAAGTATTTTTTCTGAGGAGAGATAGAAAACAAAACTTATGAATATTTCGAAAATACAATCATTGCATTTGATATCCGGGAAAAAATATTTTAATATTATTTTAGTAAATAATAAAAAGAAAAATGTATAGACATTAGGAGGCCTAAAATGAAAAAAAATGTATCAGGAATAACCATTGAATGTCTAATAGGAGATATCGCATCTCAAAAGGATATGACTGCAGTAGTTAATGCTGCAAATGCACAGTTGAGAATTGGTGGAGGAGTTGCCGGTGCTTTGCATAGGGCAGCAGGACCCGGATTAGAACAAGAATGTCGTCCTTTTGCTCCTATCAATCCTGGCGAGGCTGTTATTACTGGTGCTCACAATTTACCAAATCGTTTTGTGATTCATTGTCTTGGTCCTGTATATGGTATAGATAAGCCAGAGGATATATTATTGGCCAATTGCTATAAGAACGCCTTGGAGCTTGCCGAAGACCACAGGATTAACTCTATTGCTTTTCCTGCAATTTCAACCGGGGCCTTTGGCTTTCCGCTAAAAGAAGCTACCGAAATAGCTTTTCGTTCAATTAGAGACATAATCCCAAGCTTAAAGCATGTTAAACATATAAGATTTGTTTTACATGGCCATGCCGCACTGAGTGTTTATGAGCAATATTTAGAAAAAATTATATAAAATAGATATCAGGTAACATTTTTTTTATTTTATTAATTGTAAAATTATATTAGTTTATCAGGATATAATTTTTCTTATTTCTTCAAGTGGTATTGTATTTGGCTTTTTACCACTCAATTCTTGCATTAAAGATAAGTATGCACATGTTTCTAATGTTTCCAACCGTACAAATGCTGTTTCTAATGAATCGCCACAAGTTGTTACACCGTGGTTTTCCAAAACAAATACATTGCAACCTTTTTTAACGTCCTTAATAAAAGCTTTTGCAAATTTTTCAGTGCCTGGTTGACTATAAGAGAGATATGCAATATTGCCTAACATAGAAGCTGCTTCAGGTAATACATTTGTATATATTTTAATATTATTTATAGCGCAGAAGAGCCCATTCCTGGGATGAGCGTGGAAAATACTTTTAACATCTTCTCTATTTTGATAAATTTTTAAATGCATTTTTATTTCCGAAGAAGCATTGTAATTACCCCCTAATTGTTTGCCATCCATATCAGTGATAACAATATCTTCTATAGTGAAAAAATGTTTTACGAAATAGGAAGGGGTTATATATATTTTGTTATTAATGTTGATACTCATATTTCCACCTGTTGACTCGGTGAGTCTTCTATCCCAGGTTAGTCTGACATAGTCTACAAATTTTTGTAACACAGAATTTTTAGCCAATTGCTTTTACCCCCATAAAGTAAATCTAATGAATAAGAATCAATTATCGATTATGTATTTGAGCGAATTCTTAGTTTAAATATATTTGATTTTGATGTTTTGTTATTATATCATTTGGTTATCTAAAGTACAAAAATACTTAAGGTAGTGGAAGGAGTATCAGAATGACAGCCGAAAAGGGTATTTTAACTGATTTACTTGACAATATAGGTGTAATTACTTTGAATAGGCCTGAACAAAATAACACTTTTGATGTACCTTTTGCCAGGGCTTTAAATGATGCACTATGGGAATTTGAAAGTGACAACAAAGTTAAAGTAGTGATAATAAAGGCAAAGGGAAAAAATTTTTCAACTGGAATAGCCTTGAATGAATTCAAGAATAAAACACCCCAGGAATATAGAAAATTCCTGCATTTAATGGATGAGCACAATCATACTATAGCAAGAATGAAAAAAATTGTGATAACATCTGTCCAGGGCTATGCAGTCGCAAATGGAGCAGGATTAGCATTTGCCAGTGATTTTACTATTGCGGCTGATAATGCAAAATTTGGTACTACTGCTATAAATGTAGGTTTAATATGCTTAGGTCCGGCAGTACCTCTTATGAAAATTATTGGTCGAAAAAAGGCCCTGGAATTTATTCTTACTGGTAAAACAGTCCCTGCGGAAGAAGCATATCGTCTGGGCATAGTTAATGAAATTGTTCCTATGGCTAAATTAAAAGAGCATACTATGATATTTGCCCAAGAAATTGCTAAAAAAAGCCCTCTTGCTTTACAGATAGGGAAGCAGGGAATATATCAGATGCAGGATTTGCCTTATCATGAGGCTATTGATTATATGGGTGAACTTTTTTCCAGCCTATGCACAACTAAAGATGCAGAAGAGGGAGTTAAGGCTTTTTTAGAAAAAAGAAAGCCTTTATGGAAAGAGCAATAAATATAAATTTGTCTTTAATGCGATTATTATTTGATAGTTATTATACAGTTTACTGATTAATAAATTAAAAAGGCAAAACTATTATGATAAAAGTATTGTCATTTGGAGAACTATTATGGGATATCATTGCAGGAGAAGCCCATATTGGTGGAGCTCCTTTTAACCTGGCAAGTCATCTTGCTAAAATGGGTATTCACTCTACCTATATATCATCTGTGGGAAAAGATGTTCTTGGTGAAAAAGCATTGAAGATTGCCAAAGAATACAATTTAGATACTAATTATATTTCAATTCACTCAGTTTTATCTACCGGAAAAGTTGATGTTTACTTAAACCATAAGGGACATCCCAAATATACTATACATAAAGATACGGCCTGGGATCAGATTAACTTAAATGAGGGTTTCAGGGATCTTTTATTTAAAGAGAATTGGTTCGCTTTCTGTTTTGGCACATTAGCTCAACGCACAGAGTCGAATCGAAATCTTCTTTATGATTTATTGTCACACTTACAGTGCCAGTATATTTTCTATGATGTCAATCTTCGACAGAATTTTTATCAAAAAGAGTGGATTGAGCATTCCTTACACTTTAGCAACATGTTAAAATTAAACGAAGAAGAAGTCATAACTCTTTCTGAACTCTTATTAGGGAAAGTAGTAAGTAAAGAACAATTTTGTCATACTATATCCTCAGAATACTCTCTTAAAATAATTTGTATAACTTTGGGGGAACATGGTTCAATAGTCTATGACGGACAAAATTTTTTTCAGATTCCGGGGGTAAAAGTGAAGGTTGTTGATACAGTGGGTGCCGGGGATAGTTAT
>Ga0334900_1002155_pt1 | contig 18184 bp, 16 predicted proteins | sample GraSluR3_MG_2_FD_207231 | JGI IMG/M metagenome (GOLD analysis project Ga0334900, IMG submission 207231) | Sludge microbial communities from methane-producing bioreactor in Wageningen University, Netherlands - Granular Sludge_31_08-R3 | ecosystem: Engineered > Bioreactor > Anaerobic >...
GACGCAGAGGACCTCCTCCGAGGAGAGGACCTCCCAGGGCGCGCACTCCCAGAAGTCGGCGGCCGCAAGGAAGAAGTCGGCGACCCGCTTCAGGTCGTCGGGTGAGGAACAAGAGTAGCCGCCAGGCCGCGTGGGGACCAGGCCGGCCCGGCTCAGGGCCTGCTCTTCGGGGGACTCGGGATTCTTCTGGCTCATCCGGCCCACTGCGACGCCGTCGGGTCCGCCTCCTGTCTGGGAGGGCGGCCGGTTCAGCCCGCCTGGCCTGAGACCGCCTCCAGGTCGTGCTGGGCGTAGGCGTTCTCGGGGTCCGATTCCAGGGCCTTCTTCAGGGACTCGATGGCCTTCTCGGTCTCACCCTTCTGGGCCAGGATGTTGCCCCTCAGGTAGTGGAGCATCGTGTGGTCGGGTTCCAGGCTGCCGGCCAGATCCAACTGCTCCAGGGCCAGATCCAGGTAGGCCCCTCCCTTCTGAGCGTAGAGGTTGGCCAGCATCAGCCAGCCCGGCATGTTCGAGAAGTCCTCGCGCAGGCTCCTCTGAATGAAGTCCACGGCCGGATCCAGGAAACCCGCGGCCCCATAGATCTCGGCCAGGAGGTATAGCGTCTCGGCGTCCCGGGGGTCGAACTTGTAGGACTCGGTCAGCTCCTGGACCGCCTCCTGGATCTGTCCATCCTGATAGTGGCGCTTGCCGCGCTCCCGGTGGAGTTCGGCCATCTTGAAATGCTCGTTGCTCATGGGAGGAGCCCTTTCTACGTCGCCTTTCAGCTCCCCTGCGCCCGCCTCCAGACCCGCGTCCGCATCTCGGCCAGCCCGGTCGGGGACGAAGCCAGGATGTCGGGCAGGGGAGCCGCTCCGGGCAGGAGTTCAAGCAGGTTCAGGGGGCTTCCGTCCAGGGTCTCCAGCCGGCCGCCCGCCTCGGTCAGGATGGCGGTGCACCCGGCCAGGTCCCAGAGGTGCACGCGCATCAGGGCTGCGCAGGCGTCGCCCCGGGCGACCAGCAGCACGTGGGCGACGGTGCTCCCCAGGCTGCGGAGCTTGCCCGGGAAGTGCGCCCCATAGCGGCGGTGGAAGTTGGAGGGAACGCAGAACATCGACTCGCGATCCGGTTCGGACCAGGGGCGGACGCGCAGGGCCTGGCGCCCCCAGCGGTCGGTCTGCATCCAGGCGCCCTGCCCCGCCACGGCCAGGCAGGTCTCGCCCAGAAGGGGAAGGTCGACGACCCCCAGGACCGGTCTGCCCTCGACCAGCAGGCCGACGCTGACGCCCCAGTGCGGCAATCGGGACAGGTAGGCCGAGGTCCCGTCGATGGGGTCCACCGACCAGACCGGGCCTTGGAGAGGGCCCGTGGCGCCTCCCTCCTCGCCCACGATGGTCTCGCCCGGGAAGCGGCGTTGCAGGCCCTCGACCAGGAGCCGCTCGACCAGCTCGTCGGCTTCGCTGACGACGGTGCGATCCGACTTCTCGTGGCCCTGGACCTTGCCGAAGTGGCTCAGGGCCAGCTCCGAGGCCTGTCGGACCAGGGGGAGGACCCGGTCCAGCCGGGCCTGGAGGTTCACCGGGCCTCCAGGGGGATCCGGTGGATCACTCCGTTGGCCAGGTCGGTCAGGTAGAGAATCTGGCCCTGGGCGACGGCCCCGCCGCCGAAGTCCGGCAGCGTGTGCAGGGTCGCTCCGCGGGCGTGGCGGATCGCGCGCACGTCGAAGACCTCCAGTCGGCTGTTCACGAAGGCCAGTCGGCCGCCCACGGGCAGGATCACCCCGCCCTTGAAGGCGATCATGTCCTCTTCGGGCTTCAGGGAGATGCGGCTGGCGAACTGGCCCGGAAGATGGAAGTTGCGGTCCTCGCCGCCCACCCGGGCCAGGGTCTTGCCCCGCGAATCCAGTCGGGTCAGGACCGGCACCGTCAATCGCGAGTCGGAGCGATAGAGGAAGAGGCTGCCGTCCTGGGCGAGGGCCAGTTTGAGGATCGGGCTGGCCGAGGCCTCGCCCAGGTCGCCCTGCCAGAGCAGGCGGCCGCGGCGGTCCCGGCGCTGCAGGACCACCTGGCCCTGACCCGAGGGGGGGTGGACCACGCACAGGATGGCGCCGCGCCCATCGACGGCCACCTGACGGGGCTCGCCTCGCACCACCCCGCCCCGGATCCCGACGGCCACCGGCTCCAGCCAGCCTCGCTGGGGGTCCAGGCGCTGCAGGCGGCAGTTTCCGGTGTCGGCCACCCACAGCAGGCCGTCCGTATCCCAGGCCAGGTCAGCGGGCCGCAGCAACCTGCCCGTCGGGGCGGCCTGGGGGGCATACCCGGCGCGGGATTCCAGCCGCCCTCCCGGGTGGTACTTCTGCAGGACGGCCTGGGAAGGGTCCCAGAGGTGCAGCCGGCCCTGGGAATCCAGTCGCGTGCCCGGATCCTGCCCCGGGGGGAAGCGCGCGGGCTGGGGGAACTCTTCGAGCTCTTCGGCCTGGGGACTCAGTCGCAGGACCCGACCGGATCCCGAGTGCGGGTCGCGCTGGTAGACGAAGATCTCGCCCGAGGGGGTCAGGGAGGCGGCCACCACCTGCCGGCCCGAGGTCTGCCAGGTGCGTTCGACCAGCAGCCGCCCGTCGGTGGCGTACTTGCGCACCCAGTCACGGCCCACGGTCAGCAGGCGGTCGTCGGCCGCCAGGTCGAAGGCCTGGGCCCCGTCGATCTGGAAGCGGGGCGAGCCCTTGGGGTTGAAGACCGCCAGCCCCAGGGCATGCAGGACGTACACGTTGCGCTGGCGGTCCAGGGCCATGGCCCGCGGGGCGGTCAATCCACCCAGGGATACCCGGTATTGCCGAACACCGCTGGCCCCGAAGGCGTGCAGCGTCTGCCCGGACAGGGCGTAGAAGCGGCCTTCGGGTCCCACCGCGGCCACGGCCGGCAGAGCCAGCTCCGCTCCTTCCAGGCGCTGGGCGCGCAGGACACCCTGACGCACGGTCAGCCTCCACTCCGGTTGGCGCTTTCCCGCCTCGCAGGCCAGCAGGGTGGGTTCTGCCCAGGGACCCACCCAGAGGCTGATCGGGTCGAGGCGCGGCGGAGCCTGCTCGGGCGCCGGCAGGCCGCGGTGCGCCCGCGGCGTCCCGTCGTTGCGCAGCAGACCGACGCGCCCTTCCCGGGCATACAGGACCGCCAGCGTGCCGTCGGGGGCCACGGCCACGTCCGTGGGGATCGAATCGGGCAGGGGGCCGGAGGAGGTGGGCAGGTCGGCGGTGCAGACCAGGTCGGGACCCGCCAGGGCCGCTGCCGCCAGACAGAGGAAGAGGACCAGACCGGAGAGAGGCTTGTGCCAGGACATGGTGGGGGCCTCTTCACGCCGCGGGGTGAGAGGCCCTTCCAGGGCCGGAGGACTCGAAACCCCGTGGGCGAACCGGGGGCCATGCCAACCTACCTGCTCACCGGCGTGGCCGGCTTCCTGGGCAGCCACCTGGCCGAGCGCCTGGTGGCCGCCGGACACCGGGTCCGCGGCGTGGATTGCCTGCGCGACTACTACTCGCCAGCCCTGAAGAGGCTCAACCTGGAGGGCCTGGTCGGCCGGCCAGCCTTTGAGAACCTCGAGGTGGACCTGGCCACGGCGGAACTGGCCCCCCTGCTGGACGGGTGCGACGGGGTCTTCCACCTGGCCGCCCAGGCCGGAGTCCGAAGTTCCTGGGGACAGGAGTTCCACTGCTATACCCGGGACAACGTGCTGGCCACCCAGAGGCTGTTCGAGGCCTGCCGGGGACGGCGCCTGGAGAAGGTGGTCTACGCCTCCTCCTCGTCGGTCTATGGCGACGCGCAGGCCCTGCCTACGGCCGAAGACGCGGAGCTGCGCCCGATCTCTCCGTATGGGGTCAGCAAGCTGGCCGTCGAGCACCTGGCGCGGGTCTACCACGACTCGTTCGGAGTTCCCGCCGTCGGCTTGCGCTACTTTACGGTCTACGGACCCCGCCAGAGGCCCGACATGGCCTTCCATCGCTTCCTGCGCCGGGCCCTTCAGGACCTGGCCATCCCCGTGTATGGGCAGGGGCAGCAGACTCGTGACTTCACCTACGTGGACGATGCCGTGGAGGCCACGATTTCGGCCATGGTCCGCGGGGTCCCGGGGCGGGTCTACAACATCGGTGGGGGAGAGCGCACCACTCTGGCCCGCACCCTGGAGATCCTCGAGGAGCACCTGGGCCGGCCGATTCGCCGCGAGCATCTCGAGGCTCAGACCGGTGACGTCGGACACACCTCGGCCCGGACCACCCTGGCTCGGCAGGACCTGGGCTACGATCCGCGGATCGGGATGCACGAGGGGCTGGGCCGCATGGTGGCCTGGTTCAACCGGGTCTGGCAGACGCGGCCTGAGATGCGCCAGGGGTGAGTGCTGGCCCTGACCTTTCAGCCGCCCGGCGCGCCCGCAGGCCGGATCGCCAGGGCGGGATGAGGACGGCCGGGTTTCCCGTCTTCGCCGCCGCCGCGCTGGTCATGGCCCTGGAGGTCTGTGGACCGCGCCTGCTGGCGCCGGCCTTCGGCAACGGGACCCTGGTCTGGTCGGCCATCCTGGCGTGCACGCTGCTGGCCATGGGGGCCGGCAACCTGCTGGGCGGGGTCCTGGCCGACCGGTCCCCCTGGCGGGTGCCGCTCCGGCTGGCCCTCATGGGCGGTGCCCTGTCCTCGGCCCTGACCGCGCTGCTCGCCGGGCCCGTCAGCCTGGGGCTTTCCGACGCCTTCTCGCCCCAGCCGTCCTCTCAGTTGCCGGCCCTGCTCCTGGCCTGCAGCCTGCTCTTCGGACCGCCCGCGGCCTTGTTGGCAGCGGTCCATCCCCTGGCCTTCCGGGGCGCCTTGGCCGGGGTGGAGAGGGCGGGGCGCACGGTGGGCGGCCTGTACGCCTTCTCGGCCCTGGGCAGCCTTCTGGGCGCTCTGGCTCCTCCTCTGTGGGGGACCGAGGTCCTGGGAACTCGCGACACCTTGTTTGCTTTTGCGACGTTGCCCGCGCTGGCTGCCACCGGCTGGCCCGCCCTGGGGCTGGCCAGCCTGCTGCTGGCCGGAGCCCTGTGGCCCCGCACGCTGCCGCCGGGGGTGCTGGAACGCTGGGAGTCTCCCCTGGCCAGCTACGTCCTGGAGGGAGACCAGGAGTCTGTGCGAGTGCGCGTGGAGATCCCCATGCGCCCCGTCCTGTCGACCCATCCCCCGAGCTCTGGGGGCAACACCTATTATGAGGAGATGCTGTTGGCTTGGGGGCTCTTGAAGTCGTCGGCTCCTGCTCGGATCCTGGTCCTGGGCCTGGGAGGCGGAACCGTCGCCCGCCTGGCCCGGGAGGCCTGGCCGCAGGCTGAGATTCACGGTGTCGAGCTGGATCCCAGCCTGCTGGCTCGGGCCTGGGAGCGCTTCGGCCTGGACGACCTGGGGGTTCATGCCCACGTGGGGGACGCGCGAGCCTGGCTGCGCCGCCTTCCCGGAACCTGGGACCTGGTCCTGGTGGACGTCTCGGTGGGAGCCACCCCCCCCGCCCACCTCAGCAGCCGCGAGTTCATGGTCGAGGTGCGCGAGCGCCTCTCCCCCGACGGACTGCTGGCCGTCTATGCGCCCCCTCCCCTGAACGCGCGCCTCCTGGGCTCGGTCCAGGCGGCTTTTCCCCAGGCCGCCCTGCTGGAGCGCGTCGCGGTCGGCTCACGACGCTCGCTGGATCCGAATGGCCCCCGTCTGCTGGCGACCGAGCTGGGCTGGGCGCGCCTGGAGGGTCGTTCATTGAATCTGCACCGTCCCCACCCCGGGGCGCCCCTGACCGATGATCAGGGCGACTTCCCATGGTGGTGGGGCATGCAATAGGAGCCCTTCGTCCACATGCCGCCAACCTCTTCAGATTCTCGCCCCTCCCTGGCCTGCAGCGGGGATGTGCTCACTCCGCCCCGGGTGGATGTCGAGGTGGCCGGCGCCCTGGGGATCGCGGCGCTGGTCCTGACGCTGATCCAGTATTTCGGGCTGGCCAACTGCTTTCCGGTCCTCTTCCCGGGCGTCTGGGCCGAACTGCCGGTCTTCCACCTGTATGCCTTGTTGTGGTGGGCCGGATGCACGTGCGTCGGCTACTTCCTGGTCCCGGCCTTGTGGTTGAAGTGGCGGGGACGTTCGCTTCGCGACTACGGCCTGAGGATGCCTCGACGCTCGAAACATCTGTGGGTCTACCCGGCGATGTTCGCCCTGATGCTGGGGCCCTTGTGGTGGGCTTCGGGAACCGAAGCCTTCCTGGCCACCTACCCGTTCTATCCCTTCGCACGGGTGGCGCCGGGGTTGTGGCTGGTCTTCGAGGCGGCCTACGCCCTGCAGTTCCTGGCCCTGGAGTTCTTTTTCCGGGGGTTCCTGATCTTCAGCCTGCATCGGAGGATGGGGGAGGCAGCCATCCTGGTCTCCATGGTGCCCTACTGCATGATCCACTTCCTCAAGCCCTTCCCCGAGACCCTGGGCGCCATCGTGGCCGGCGTGGTGTTGGGCTTCCTGTCCCTGCGCACCGGGTCGGTCCTGGGAGGTGTGGCGGTCCACTGGTCGGTGGCCCTGACCATGGATCTCCTGGCCATCTGGCGCAAGGGGGGGCTGGCCCCGGGCGTCGACTGGTTCGGATGGTGATCCCTCGAATCGCCGTCGGGTTCAGGAGAGCCAGCGCGCGGCCTCGCGGGCGTGGTAGGTCAGGATCAGGTCTGCTCCGGCTCTCTTGATCCCCGTCAGGATCTCCATGGTCACCGCTCTTTCGTCGATCCAGCCCATGCGCGCGGCGGCCTTGACCATCGAATACTCCCCGCTGACGTTGTAGGCGGCCAGGGGGCAGGTCACCTCGTCGCGCACCTCCCGCAGCACGTCCAGGAAGGCCAGAGCCGGCTTGACCATCACCAGGTCGGCACCCTCCTGCAGGTCCGCCTGGACCTCGCGCAGGGCCTCGCGCCGGTTGGCGGGGTCCATCTGGTAGGAGCGGCGGTCGCCGAACTGCGGGGCCGACTGCGCGGCTTCGCGGAACGGGCCATAGAAGGCGCTGGCGAACTTCGCAGCGTAGGCCAGGATGGGAATCTGTTCGAATCCCTCCTGATCCAGGCGCGCACGGATGGCCTGGACCCGGCCGTCCATCATGTCGGAGGGGGCCACCATGTCGGCGCCGGCCCGGGCATGGGCCAGGGCGGTCTCGGCCAGGACGGGCAGGGTGGCGTCGTTGTCGACCTGCTGGCCGTCCAGCAGTCCGCAGTGCCCGTGATCGGTGTACTCGCACAAGCACACGTCGGTGACGACGACCAGGCGGGGCAGGGCCCTCTTGAGCTCGCGGACCGCCCGGAGCACCGGACCTTCCGGGTCGGCTGCCGAGGTTCCCCGGGCGTCCTTGGTGGCGGGAATCCCGAAGAGGAGCACCGCCGGCACCCCCTCCGCAAAGGCCGAGGCGGCCTCCTGCACGAGTTCGTCCACGCTCAGGTGGAACTGGCCGGGCATGGCCGGAATCTCCTGGCGGATTCCCTCGCCTTCCACCGCAAAGAGGGGATAGATGAAGCTGGTCGGGTCCAGCCGGGTCTCGCGGATCATGGAGCGCAACTCGGCGCTGCGGCGCATCCGGCGCAGGCGGAGTTGGGGGAAGATGGCTCCGGGGAAGGGCTGAAGGGTGGACATGGGGACTCCTGGGAGGTTTCTCGCTCTCCTCATTCGGAGGCGGAGGAAAGGGCTTCCACATCCGTGGCGGGATCACTGCCCGTCCCGGCACCGCGTCCGGCCATCGGGTCGGGCGGGAGGCTGGCCGAACCTCGTCGAATCCTGCTGGGATGGTTCTGCGGGGCATGATCCTGTTGGGGCTCGTCTGGAGCCTGACCCTGGCCGCGGCCGCCGAGGAGGCGCCACCCTCCTTTCAGATCCCCTACACCTTCACCGTCGACGGGATCGAGTTGCGGGTGGTCGGAGCCGAGGTCACCCCGGACCAGCGCAATTTCCTGGCCCATGTGCAGGTCCGCGAGAGGCTCGGTCGCCCGGCCACGGTCTCCTGGCAGTCCTGGTTTGCGGCCCTCACGACCACCGGAGAGCGCCTGAGACCTCCCACCGATGTGGGGGTGGACGACGGAAGCGGCCTCAAGCGCGTCTTCGGGCCCCGACCCCTCCCGGCCGGAGGAAGCCTCCGGCTGATGATCTACTGGCCCATCTACGCCCACGAGCGGCCCATCCGGTTGTGGCTCCAGGACGGGTCGGTCAGTCGGGAGTCCTGGAAGTAGGATTCTGGAGAGGAACCCCTCCAGCGTAGACAAATCCCGATTTTGTCGGTATTCCCTTGTAGGAGTGAGCAAGCGCCCGGCGGGTCTGCCCCGTGGTCGGGCGGGAGGGCGATCGGTTGGCGGGAGGCTCTTGGCGACTCGGACAGACCTCGGGGGATTCTCTTCGGTCTGCCTTTCGCCGCCCCGGGGGCTTCACCCAGATCGAGATCGCCATCGCCGTGGTGGTCTTGGCAGTCGGCATCCTGGGGGTCTTCGCCTCGTTCGCCTTCGCCATCCAGTCCACGCGCTTCAGCGGCCGCATGACCCAGGCCGTCACCTGGAATCGGCAGGTTCTCGAGCTGATCCGGGTCCGCAACCTCCCCTTCACCGTCCCTCTGCCTCCCCCCGAGGAGTCGGGTCTGAACGACCCGCCAAACCAGCCCTTCGAGAAGCTTCCCGACCTCAACGCTGCCCCGTTCCTGAACGACCTTCCCCTGGGGACCGGTTTCAAGAGGAGCATCCAGGTCCGCCGTCTGAGCAACAACGTCGCAGATTACCGCTATACGGTGGCCGAGATCACCGTCACGATCTTCTGGATGGAGAACGGGCGCCCCCGCAACGTCTCGATGAAGGCGCTTCACCGTCAGCCATGAGACCGCATCGACCTTTCGGCATGACCCTGCTGGAGACGATGATCAGCGTCGCGCTCCTGGGTCTGTTGGGCGTCATCCTGATGCAGATCTACGACGTCTCCAGGACCGCCTACGCCAGCGGCACCGGGCAGATCGCGTTGCAGCAGAAGGCTCGCGTGCTGATGGAGCGGATCTCCCCGATCCTGGTCCGCGCGCTGCCCCCCGACGAGAGCCTCCCGGCCATCCTCTCTCCTGCAGCCGGCGATGCGGCCGACGCCATCGTGTTCAGCGTGCCGGCCTCCGACTTCAACCCCCGCCATCCGATCTACACCGAGGCGCGGATTCGCCGCGACGACGACCGTTCGGTGGTGCTGGACGCCAATACGCCTCTCGTCACCGAGGACGACCGGGTCCTGGGGCGCGACATCGAGAGGCTGCGGTTCGCCGTCGTGGCCCGCAACGTGGTGCGGGTGACCGTGGATGTCTACGGGACGGCGCGCGGAGCGTCCAACCAGGACAAGGTCCAGCGCTACACGCTGGACGGCCTGGTCCAGATCCCCTACTACTCCAAGAACTGAGGCCAGACATGTTGTATTTCGCCTTCAGGCGCCGCGGCTCGGCCCTTCTCCTGGCGATCTTCTTCTTGACGGTCCTGTTCTTCCTGGCCATGGCGCTGCTGGAGCTGCTCCCCACGGAGCTGCGGGCGGCCCAACGCCAGCGCTTCAGCCAGGCCGCCTACTTCGCGGCCGACGCTGGGGTCACGGAGGCCCTGGCGTTTCTCGAGAAGCATCTCGAGCAGGAGCTGGAGCCGGCTCTCGCCTTCACGGTCCCGACGGGGGCCAACCCCCACCACAAGATGAGCGGCAGCCTCGGGGACTGGAGCTGGTCGGTGGAAATCCACCCGGACGCGGAGACCCCGCCGCGCGGGACCAACTCGCTGCGGATCTACAGGATCACCTCGACGGCCAGCCTCTTCGAGGTGCCCTACCGCAAGATCACCGTGGACGCCGGGCAGGAGAGCTTCGCCAAGTACGCCATGTTCTATGACCAGGGCGAAGCGAGCCTGGTCTGGGACGTGTCGCGCAACCGGGTCGAGGGGCCGCTCCACCAGAACGACGTCCTGCGACTCTATATTCCCGGAGGCTACTTCGACACCGAGGGTTCCCCGTCGTTCCTGGGACCCGTCACCAGCAGCAGGTTTGCCGGACCCGAACACGGCGACGGGGTCGAATACACCGGGGGAGGCGGCAAGCCCTACAACAAGAGCGGCAGCCCGATCCTGGAGCGCTACCAGCGGATGCTCTCGGGTGGCCGCGAGGCCCTTCGCACGGGGGACAAGACCAAGGAGATGCCCAAGAACTCCCGCAACCTGGCCGAGGCGGCCTGGGGCAGCGAGACCTCGGCTCCGCCCGCCCTGGCCGGGGTCTACCTGAATTCGTCGGTCGGCACCGGGGACTTCAATGAGGCGCTGGGAGGCGTCTTCATCCAGGGAGACGTCGACGCGATGGAGTTGGGAGTCTCGGGCGGGAACTCGACGGTGACGATCACCCAGGGCGGCAAGAAGTCCCTGTTGACCGTCTATACCGAGGGTGGCACGAACCTGCCCGCCGGGACGACGGTGAACGGTCAGGTCCTGCCCAAGCCTCTGGACATCCCTGCGGGGCACACGGTTCTCAAGAAGGCCGATGGCAGCTACGAGGTCGTCTCGGGGACCACCAACGGCGTGGTCTACGCCACGGGGACCATCCACAGCCTGCGCGGCGTCAATCGGGGGGCGCGGACCGTGGCGGTGGACATCGAGCGCGACAAGGAGATCGTGGTTTCGGGGGACCTCACCCGAGCGGACACGCCGCTGGGGAAGAAGCCGAGCGGAAGCCGCGACGTGCTGGGCCTGGTCGGCTACAACGTCCGGCTCGGCCGGGCCATCCCCCGGAGCCTCAATGACCCGCTGTACCTCTACTGCACGATCTTTGCCGGGAGGAAGGATGGCTCGGGTGGGTATGCCGTGGATGGATGGGACGAGCGCTGGGGAGAGGTCGGCAAGTTCATCATCCACGGTGGGCTGATCGAAGGCCAGGACAAGCCGTGGGGCTACGTCGGGTCCTCGGGGTTCCCGTTCTATGAGATCCTCTACGACTCCAACCTGGCCAAGGCGCCGCCGCCCTTCTTCCCGATGCTCCCGAAGCTGCACATCCGCTCCTGGACCGAGGAGGCGCAGTAGGCGGATCTCTGGAGTCGGGCCTGGGGTTGACGTCCCTGCCCTGGTGGCCTGCCTCCAGGCCCGGTCCGGGAAGACATGAAAGAAGACCCGGCGGACCGGGCCGAAAGGAATCCTGCCGGGAAGGCGAAGAGGCCCACGTTCAACGGTTCACAGACCTGAAGGGCCCCGTCATCCGGGCCCATGAAACGTCGACTCAAGCCTGGAGCGAGGCCTTCTCAAATTGGGTTATCTGGCAATTCTGGCGGCCATTTCGGCGGGCATCCTGTTGACCAGCGTGGGGGAGTCCAGGGGACAACAAGGCCCGGGGTTCTGGGAACGCGCTTTGATCGGTCCACCTTTGGGAATCGCCGCCTGGGGTCTGGTGACCAGCGCCTTGTGGACCGCCTTCGGACCGTCCGATGCCCTCAGCCTGTTGGGCCTGGTCCTTCTGTTGGGCCTGGGAGTGCTGTGCTGGGCCCGAGGGCCTCGCGTCCTGCAGGGTCGTCCTCCGACAGGCGCCCAGGTGGCCAGGTGGATGGCCATCCCTGCACTGGCGGTGATGTTGCTGATCGGAATCCGCCACCTCACCACGGCCGACGGCCTTCTCCTCCAGGGCGATCCCATGACGGACCTCCCTTTCCATATGGCCCTGGCGGGCATTCTGGCGGAGGCCTCCAGCGTCCCGATCGACCACCCCCTGATGTCTGGTCTGCCCCTCCGATACCACGTCGTCGCGGACCTGGTGGCTGCCGCGGCGGTCCGCCTCAACAGTGCATCGGCGGGTTTCGCCGCCTTGGGAAGCCCGGAAGCCTTCAGCCTGGAGGACCTGGTCGCGGTCTTCAACGTGTTGGACATGGTTCTGGCCGCGAGCCTTGCCGGACTGGTCGGCCTGCTGGCCTTTCGTCACGGTCTGTCTCCGGCTGCCTCCCATCTGGCCGTCTGGCTCTTCCTGCTGGGTGGGGGACTGGGCTTTGCCTTCTACTGGCCCGACCTGCTGCGGGATCCCGGCTGGGCTCTGGCCAGCATGCATTCGCCTCCTGACCGCCTGCATGATTGGGGAATCGTCTGGACCGGCACGCTGCGCGATTTCGTCGTGCACGCGCGGGCCACGCTTCTGGGCCTTTGCCTGGGGGTGGCGGCCTTGGTGCGCTTCACCGCCGGTCGACGCCTGGAGTTGGGCGATGCGGTCGGAGCCGGGCTCTGTGCAGGGCTGCTGCCCTTCTCGCAGGTCCACTCCTTCATCGGGACCATGCTGTGTCTGGGGGCGCTGTGGCTCCTCGGTCGACGCAGTGGAAGCAGGCCCTTCTGGCTGACGGTCCTCGCCCTGGTGGCGCTCCAGCTCCCCGCGCTGCTGGCCATGCGTCAGGGGATGATGGCGATCCAGCCCGGCTGGGAGAGCCCCCGGCACGATGTCTTGGGCCTGCTGCAGTTCTGGACCCTGAACCTCGGGGTTCTCTTCTTCGTGCCTCCCTTGGTGGCATGGCGGCCTGGGGGGGGCCTGCGCAGGCTCTGGTTGGCCTCCCTGCTGCCTTTCGCGCTGTGCAACGTGCTGGTCTTCACGGTCCCCTGGAACAACATCAAGATTCTGCATTCATGGTTCCTGGTGGCCTGCATCCTGACGGCTGCGGGCCTGGGGGAACTGTGGAACACGTCGCGCCTGCTGCCCCGGCTGCTGGCCCTCGGCCTGGCCCTGCTGAGTGTGGCGACCGGCCTGGTCAGCCTGGCCTGGCACTCCGGCACCCATGCAGTCATCCCCCGGCCGATGTTGGAATACGCCCTCCAGGCTCGACGTTCGGTTCCCCGGGACCAGGCCATCGCCACCTTCCCGGACGTGGCCCTGCTCCTTCCATCCTACTCGTTTCGCAGGGTCTACCTGGCCCAGTCGGGGCTCAGCGTTTCTCACGGAGTCCATCCTGGCGAGAGAATCGAGGCCATCAGACGACTGTACTCCGCAGCCTCGCTGGAAGACCTGGTCTCCCAGGCCAGGAAGATGGGGGTTGCGTTTGTGGAACTCCAGGCTCACGACCCTGGCTTCCTGGTCAACCGTCCCTTGATCGAGAGCCTTCCCCTGGAGGTGGACGGGGGGGACCAGCGCCTCTATCGGATTCCGCCTGACGCGGTCGAGGCCTGGGAGTCTCCATCCAGAGCGGGAGGACAGGTTCATCCGCCGTCTGGGAAGACGTAGAAAGAAGGCCCGGCGAACCGGGCCTTCCTGCGGCTTGCTGCTTCCGCTCGGTCTTCGGGCGAAGGTTGCAGCGAGCTAGGAGTCTGTGTGAATAGCGCGTCGGTCGCCTCGCCGGGTCTCTTGCACCCCCGCTGTGTTGCAAAAAGTCTCATTTGCCTCAAGCAAACCACGACTTCTTGCGCCTTGCGGGGTGCACAAGATCCCTCGGCGATGCTCGGTCCGGATACTCACACAGGCTCCTAGGCCTTCATGAGCTGTGGCGAGTGACGATGGTGCTGGGGATGGTGGGGAGTGGGAGGCTTGGGGCGCGTCTCGGCGCCTTCTTCGCCACGGCGGAACTGATTGAGCATCTTGCGCTCGGTCAGCACGGCCTTCTCGATTCCCACGAACTCTTTGAGCGAGACGTTGCCATCCTTCATGGCTTCCAGGATCATCTGGGGGGACTTCGTGGAGGCGTAGTACTGGTTCACCTCGTCGCTGGTCAGGGTGCCATCCTCCTGGCCCGCCGTCAATGCGTTGTAGTTGCTGGTTCCCTGGCTCTGCATGAGCTTCAGGATGCCGGTCTGGGGGCCCCCCGCCTCGATGGCGGTGCGAAGTTCGTAGTCGCTCATGCACATGTAGAACATCGCCATGGAATTGCCTTGACTGATCATCTGGACGCCTCCTGAAATCAAAGTCACTGGTTTGTCACGCGGTCTTCGGGTTCCGTCAAGGGTCTCTAGGAGAGGCCTTCGAAACTTGTCGGCAAGGGTGTGCCCGGGCGCAGGCGGCGCCTATTCCTGGGGGGGAACGGCCGCTTCCGTGGCCTCTCGGAGTGCACTCACGCCCTCTTGGGTCTCGGCGTGGGCCACGTCCAGGTGGCGCAGGCGTGTCTCCGCCCCTTCGCCGTGCTCCAGGGCCTGCTCCAACAGGGCCGGATCATCCGTTTGCAGGGCCTCCAAGAGCCACTGGAGGGCCTGGATGTACTCGTCGAAGCCCTGGCGCATCTCTTCACGGAGGGGATCCAGGAGCTCGTGCTCGGCGGGAGCTTCGGCAACCTCCCGTTCCTCCCCCAGGCGCTGGAGCTCGTTTTCGATCACCACCAGGAGCTGCTGTCGCTCGGCCAGCACCTGCCGGGCACGGCTTCCCCACAGGATCAGGCGATCCGCCAGGTCCTCCGGGGCCAGGAGCTCCGGGTCGACCGCCGAGGCAGCCTCCAACCCCACAAACCTGTCGACCGGTTCTTGTTCGCTCATCTGTCCTCCACACCCGGCTGCGACCTCCGGGCGCCCGTGGCCCCCCCCTCCGGGCGTGGGTCAGGCTCCGCCGCTCTTCTCGTCGCTGGGCTGGAACGACTGCAGCGCCAGGTAGTTCGGCCCGAAGCGCTTGATGTTGTCGAGCTGCTTGTCGAAGGCGTCGAAGTGGGCTTCCTCGTCGGCCACCAGGGTCGCGCTGCACTCCAGCGCGGCCTGGTTGTAGTCGCGGGCCGAGTCGGCCTCCATCTCGGCCGCCTTCTTCAGGATTTCGGCGGGTTCAGTGATGGTCAGCACGGGCCCGGGCACGGTCATGCGCACGTCCCCCTTCAGGAAGAGGATGCGCTCGGCCAGGTCCTCGACGTGGCCCATCTCCATGATGGCCGTCCGCTTCAACAGGGAAGCCAGCGGCGCGAAGCCCTGGTCGTCCAGGTGGAAGTGCCAGTACATGTACTGGTGTACGGCCTGCAGTTCGTCGCCGACGGCGCGGTTCAGAAGTTCGATGCTCTTGTTGGCGTCCATGTGGTCTCCTCCAATTCGGTGCAGCCCCCCTCGACTGGCCGGGGGCCTTCGCGCTTTTCGAGTCGGGTTCCTCGGGGCAGATCCGGTGGGTCGGCCCTTCGGCAGTCCAGGGATTCCCCCTCGGATTTCATGCCAGCATCTCGGCCACGGTCTGCACCAGCGAGTCCAGGGTGGCCTCCGGAGCCACCCCGACGCGTTCATAGCCCAACTCGCGGGCGGTTTGCGCCGTGATCGGGCCCAGGGCCGCCAGCGGGGTCATCCCAGGAGGCAGAAGGTCGTGCGTCAACCGGTGGAAGGCCCGGACCACGGAGGAGGCCGTGACCGTGACCAGGTCCACGCCTTCCAGAAGTTCCTGGCGGGTCCGGCTGGGCAGGTCCTCCAGCGCCACGGTCCGATACAGGGGAACCACGTCCACCCGGGCCCCCCGCTCGCGCAGGACTCGAGGCAGCACGTCGCGGGCCTCGGCAGCCCGGGCCAGCAGGATCCGCTTGCCCTGGAGAGGTTGGGCCTCGAAGGCCTCCAGCAGACCCTCGGCCACGTATTCCCGGGGCAACAGGTCGGTTTGCCATCCCAGGCATTCCTGGACCGCCCGGGCCGTGGACGGCCCGATGCATGCCACGCGCGCGCGGAGCTCGGTGCGTCCCGTCTGTAGCCGGTCCCGGAGTCGCGGGGGGGCGTTGGGGCTGGTCAGGACCAGCCAGTCGTAGCGGTCCAGCTCGGCCAGGGCCCGGTCCAGGGGCGCCGGGTCCTCGGGGTCTTCCAGGCGGATGGTCGGCACCAGCAAGGGAACAGCCCCCTGCGCGGCAAGCCTCTCGGCCAGTTCCTCGGCCTGCTCAGCCGCGCGGGTCACGACGATGCGCCGGCCCTCCAGGGGCCTTCGTTCGGGGCTTGCAACCCCGGGAAGCCATCGCCTGGCCCCCGAGTCCAGCAACTCCCGGGCAACCCGGCGGCCCAGGGCCTCCGCCTCTTCGGGGGCAGCCCAGTCCCGTCGGCGCAGGACCGGCTGGCCCGAGGGCGCGGCCACCAGGGCCTCCAGGCACACACCCTGGGCATCGGGACGCGCCAACGCGGCCACCGGGGCCTGGCAGCCACCCTGCAGCTCTTCCAGAAAGGCGCGCTCGGCTCGCGCGGCGCTGATCGATTCGGGGTCGGCCAGGGCCTGGAGTCGAATCCGGGTGATCTCGTCGTCCTCGCGGAATTCCAGCCCCAGAAGGCCCTGTCCGGCCGCCGGCAGGCACTCTTCGGGCTCCAGGGGATGCACCTGGTCGGGCGTCAGGCCCAGCCGTTCCAGGCCCAACCGGTTGAGCCCGGCCTGGGCCAGGACCAGGGCATCGTAGTCTCCGCCCTTCCACTTGCGGATCCGGGTGGGCAGGTTCCCCCGGATTTCCAGGCAGCGCAGGTCGCCTCGGAGGGACAACAACTGGGCTCGCCGACGGGGGCTTCCCGTGCCGATCCGGGCCCCGGGGGGAAGTTCGGACAAAGGAGGCCCCACCAGGCAGTCCCGGCAGTCCTCGCGTCGCGGCGGGCTGGCCAGGGTCAGGCCCGCAGGCAGGGTGCCCGGCAGGTCCTTGAGGCTGTGCACAGCCAGGTCGATCCGGCCCTCCAGCAGGGCCTCCTCCAGCTCGCGGGTGAAGATGCCCTTGCCTCCGAAGGCGGACAAGGCCCGGTCCTGAATCCGATCACCGGTGGTGCGGATGACCTCCAGGCGCACCTCCAGGTCGGGCCAGGCATGGCGCAGAGCGTCGGCCACCGCCTGGGACTGGGCCACGGCCAGGTCGCTTCCGCGGGTTCCCAGGCGCAGGAGGGGGCGACCTGAAGCCACTTCAGGCGCGGCCTCGACAGACTCCTCCGCAGACCCTGCCGCAGACTCCTCCGGGGGGTCCTCCAGTCCGAAGAGGGCCAGGCTGCACTCCAATCGGGCGGGGTCCACTCCGTCCGCCGCCATCTCGCGCAGCCTCCGGGTGGGCTGGTGCAGCAGCTTGCGTGCCAGGTTTCGCGAGAAGGTCTCCAGGAGGGCGGACTGCTCTGGGCTCAGTCCGCGGGCTCGGGCTCGCTCCAGTTCTTCCTGGCGCAGGGCCTCGACGTGCTCGCGAAGCCTGCGGATCGCCGGCACGGCCCTCCGGCCCGCCAGGTCGCGGAGGAACTCCCGAGTCTCCTCTTCGACCATCCGGGTCACCTCGGCCACCTCCTCGTGGCGGTGCGAGAGGTTGCGGGCCACGGCCTGCTGGAGGTCGTCGAGGTTGCACAGGTGGACCTGCTCCAGATCGGCGCATGAAGGCTCGACGTCCCGGGGCAGGGCGATGTCCATGATGAAGAGGGGTCGAGCGGGCCGGGTCTGCATCAGGCGTTCCAGGCGCTGGCGGGTCAGGATGAAGTGGGGCGCGCCGGTCGAGGTCAGCAGGATGTCGCAGTCCGCCAGGGTCCGGTCCAGGTCTTCGAAGGGGACGGCGTGGACTCCGCAGCGTCGGGCCAGTTCCTGGGCCCGCGCATCGGTCCGGTTGCTGACCGAGACGCACTGGACGCCGAAGGGGGTCAAATGTCGCAGGGTCAGCTCGCTCATCTTGCCGGCTCCCAGCACCAGGACCGTGCGCCGGGCCAGGTCGCCCAGGAGGGTGCGGGCCAGTTCCACCGCGGCGTGGCTGATGCTGGCGGCGCCCTGGTTGATCCGGGTCTGGCTGCGGGCCCGCCGGCCCACCCGGACGGCCCAGGGAAAGAGGCGGTCCAGGTGCGGGCCGGTCGCCCCGGCGCTGCGCGCGGTTTCCCATGCCTTGCGGACCTGGCCCAGGACCTGGTTCTCGCCCGGGATCATCGAGTCCAGGCCGCTGGCCACCGCGAAGAGGTGGGTCACCGCTTGATCCTCGACGTGGGTGTAGAGGTGGTTGCTGAAGTCGTCGGGTTCAAGGCCGCGGGCCCGGGCCAGGAAGTCGAGAAGTTGGCGTCCGCCTTCCTGGAGGTCGGGCGTCGAGACGTAGATCTCGGTCCGGTTGCAGGTGGAGAGGATCACGCCCTCCCGGATCGCCGGGTTTTCCAGAAGCCCGGTCAGGGACGACTCCAAGCCCGACTCGCCGAAGGCCAGGCGCTCGCGCACGACCAGGGGAGCCGTCTTGTGGTTCAGGCCGACCAGGAGCAGTCCCATGCCGTCTGGTGCCGGGGTCAGCGGAATCCCTGCCAGGATTCCCGGGCCCACTCGCACAGTTGCCGGGGATCCTGGGCGACCTCGGGGGG
>Ga0334900_1002157_pt1 | contig 18173 bp, 15 predicted proteins | sample GraSluR3_MG_2_FD_207231 | JGI IMG/M metagenome (GOLD analysis project Ga0334900, IMG submission 207231) | Sludge microbial communities from methane-producing bioreactor in Wageningen University, Netherlands - Granular Sludge_31_08-R3 | ecosystem: Engineered > Bioreactor > Anaerobic >...
AAAAACTAATAATGAAAGAAATAAAATAATTCTGAGTGTATCTAATCTAATAAAAACAAAAGGTATTGATCTCAATATACAAGCTTTCAGTAAGTTGACCGAAAAATATCAAAATTTAAGGTACTTTATTATTGGAGATGGTACTGAAAGAAAAAATTTAGAAATATTATCCAAAGACTTGGTAATTAGTGAGAAGGTAGAATTTTTGGGTATCGTATCGCATAATGATGTGATGAAATATATGGCTGATGCAGATATCTTTTCTTTACCAAGTTGGAATGAAGCATTTGGTGTGGTTTATATCGAGGCTATGGCACATGGTAAACCCGTAATAGGATGCAAAGGAGAGGGGATTGAAGATTTTGTGGATGATGGAGAAACAGGATTACTAGTCAATCCAAAAGACGTTGATAGTCTTGCCCAAGCAATGGACTTTCTTTTAAGTAATCCTGACAAGGCAAATGCTATAGGCGAGAGGGCGCGTGAATTAGTATTGGAAAATTATACCTGGGAGAAAAATGCCGAAAAGACCCTAAAAGTATATCAAGAGGTTTTAAGCAATGCCAGGTAAAGTATGTATAATTACAACAGTACATCATCCTTTTGATACCAGGATATTCCACAAAGAAGCAATAACATTGGCTAAAACAGGGTATGAGGTAACTTTAATTGCCCAGCATGATAAAGATGAAGTGGTTGATGACATTAATATTATTGCATTACAGAAACCTAAAAATAGGTTTTGTAGAATATTTTTATTGGGATGGAAAGCTTATAAATTGGCTTTAAAACAAAATGCAGATGTTTATCATTTCCATGATCCAGAATTTTTACCTTGGGCGAATAGATTGAAGAAAAAGACAAAGGCGAAGGTAATATATGATGTTCATGAAGATTATATTACAAGCATAAAACAAAAAAAATATATACCATTTATTTTTAGAGGTTTAATATCTAAAATATTTGATTATCTGGAAAAGAGTTATAGCAAAGAATTTGTTAAAATATTAGCAGAAAAATATTACCAAAAGCGATTTACTAATGGGTATACCATTCTCAACTATCCTGTATTATCTGAAAAACCAGAACAAAGAAAAGAATATAATTTGAATATTGCTGAAGAAAATGCTGTTATTTATACTGGAAATGTTTCTATAGATAGAGGAGCATTAATCTATCCTGAACTAGTTAAACTTATACCCAATTTACATTTATATCTTGTAGGGAGATGTGACTCCAGAATTACTGATAAAATATATAACATAGCTGAAAATTCTAAAGAATTTATCCATATTGATGGAGAAGGCTTTATACCATTTGAAAAAATTATATCTTACTATATAGGGAAAAACTGGTTAGCAGGGTTAGCTATTTTCCCATATAGCGAGCATTATTATCAGAAAGAGCTTACAAAATTTTTTGAATATATGAATTTTGGGATACCAATTTTAGCATCAAATTTCCCCGTATGGAGAGATTTGATAGAAAAAAATGAATGTGGTATTTGTGTAAATCCTTTTAATTATAAAGAGATATCTAATGCCATTGAATATATTGTAAATAATCCAGATAAAGCTAAAAATATGGGTGAAAATGGCCAAAAGCTTGTTAGAGAAAAATATAATTGGGAAAATGAAAGCAAAAATCTTTTAAAAATTTATGATAATTTGAATAAATAAGGATATTTTTATTGAAATACATTTTTTACATTTCACTTTTTTTTATTTTATACATATATTTTGGCTATCCACTACTTTTATTTATCAAAAGTGTATTTAAAAAGAATAGGAGTGATACTTCAGATAATTATCTGCCCTTAGTATCAATTATTATCGCGGCCTATAATGAAGAAAAAGTGATAGAAGACAAGATCAAAAATACTTTAAACCTTAATTATCCCAAAGAAAAGCTTGAGATTATTGTGTTTTCTGATTCTTCGTCCGACCAGACTGATGATATTGTAAAGATGTATGAGAAAGATGGTATTAAGCTTTTAAGAATTGAAGGAAGGAAAGGAAAAACTTTTTGCCAGAATAGGGCAGTGGAAGAAGTTAAAGGAGAAATCATAGTATTTTCTGATGCTAACAGTATGTATAAGAGAGATGCTGTGAGAAAATTGGTTAGAAATTTTGCAGATGAACGCATTGGTTGTGTTTCAGGAGAATTAAAATATATTAACAGTGCTAATAAGAAAGATGAGAATAGTGAAGGTATCTACTGGAAATATGAGCAGATTATTAAAAAGTTGGAGAGCAAAGTTTCTTCTCTTGTCGGGGCTAATGGGGCAATCTATGCCGTAAGAAAAAAATTATATGTTCCTTTAGAAGATTTTGCGATTAGTGATTTTGCTGAACCGCTTATGATTTTTGAAAAAGGATATAGAGTTATCTACGAGGCTGAGGCATTGGCTTTTGAAATAAATGATGATACCTTCAAGGACTCATATTCCCGAAGGGTAAGGATTGTTACCAGGACTTTTAATAATATTATCCGTTCCAGTGAAATATTAGAATTATTTAATCCAATTAAATATGGGTGGTATTCAATTCAATTGGTTAGTCATAAACTTTTAAGATGGTTTACCGGATTGTTTATGTTTATATTATTACTGCTTAATATAATCCTGGCTAAGGAGAGCTGGGTTTATGCAACTATATTGATTTTACAACTATTGTTCTATCTTGCTGCTTTGCTGGGTTTTTTAAACCAGAAATTTTTCCCAAAAAAAGAAGGTAGGTTATTAAATTATATTTTTTATTTTTGCCTTTCAAATATTGCTATGCTAAATGGTATTATTAATGCTGTATTAAAAAATAAAATTATAACCTGGGATACAAAAAGGTAAGATAATTACATTAGTAAAAAAAGACAGACAAAAATTAAATAAACATAAACCTGCTATTATCTGGTTTACCGGATTGTCAGGAGCAGGAAAGTCAATCCTGGCTAATAAATTGAATGAGGTACTATTTAACCGCAAAGTACAAAGCTATGTGCTGGATGGAGACAATGTTCGACAGGGATTAAATAATAATTTAGGTTTCTCGCCGGAAGATAGGGAAGAAAATATCCGCAGGATTGGTGAAGTAGCAAAACTGCTTGTTGATGCCGGTTTTGTTGCTATATCTGCCTTTATCTCTCCTTATAATAAAGACAGGCAAAGGAATCGGGACATTGTTGGAAGAGGTTAATTTATTGAAGAGAAATATTATCTGGATCCTGAAGAAACCAGGAAAATAATCAAAGAAAAATGCTGGAAAAGAGTAGTGGCTTTTCAGACCAGAAATCCAATACATCGGGCACATGAATATTTAATCAAGACTGCCTTGGAAAATGTTGATGGTGTATTGATACATCCCCTGGTAGGGGAAACAAAAGCAGATGATGTACCTGCCGAGGTTCGAATAAAATGTTATGAAGCGATTATCGATAAATATTTTAATAAAGAGAAGGTTTTACTGAGCGTTTTGCCAATGGCAATGCGTTATGCAGGACCAAGGGAAGCAATTCATCATATGATTGTCCGCAAGAATTATGGCTGCACCCATATGATAATTGGCAGAGACCATGCCGGGGTAGGAGATTATTATGGTACTTATGAAGCCCAGAAAATGGTTAAAAAGTATAAAGATAAACTTGAAATCAAGCCCATCCTTTTCGAACATGCTTTTTATTGTAAGAAGTGTGAGAGCATGGCAACCAAAAAGACCTGTCCTCATGGAAATGAAGACCATGTTTCCTTGAGTGGAACAAAAGTAAGAAAGATGCTGAATGATGGCAAACTGCCGCCAAAAGAATTCTCCAGACCGGAAGTTGCCAAAGTGCTGGTAGAGTGGACGAAAAATGGTATATAGTATTCCGTATACCGTATAACGTAAAGAACATACAAAGAAAAAAGACTGCAGGTCACCATTGTCACGGTTCTTTTGACAATAAAAAATATCGAGTATTAAATATAGTAAAGAGTAACAAGTAATGAGTGATAAGCAGGTTTTTAAGGTGCAAGTTTCGAGTTACAAGTTAAATACAAAAAATATTTAATCAACACATAGGTTGCACTTTGCATGGTATATAAACAATTTTCCAATCTTCCAATCTTCCAATATTGCAATCTTCCATTATTCCTTCCCGGGAAACCCAATACTTGTTGATGTTCTTTACGAAAAACAAAAAACGATAAACCAAGAACATGTTTTTGAGAAATTCCCTCTCCCCTAGGAGGGAGAGGGTGAGGGGGAGAAACTTAAGATACAAGTTATCAGATAAAATAAGTTGCAAGGTTCAAGGTGCAAGGTGCAAGATAAAATAAAAACAAATATCAAGATTTTAAATATCAGAAAAATTAAAAATATAAAAAATCAAGGTGCGAGTTAAAATAAGTTTCAAGTTGCGAGGTGCAAGTTAAAAAAAGTTATTTATTTTCTAGTTATAAGATTTTACTTGAATACTGTGGGTAGAAGTGGATGAGATTGCTTCGTCGCTGCACTCCTCACAATGACAAGAAAAAAAATTCCTCTTAATGATTAGGGAAAATATCTCCTAGCAATGACGGGGATTATTTGGGGTTATTGTAATGAAAAAATAATGTAGCTTAATTAATATTGAATGGAAATAATTGGAAGATTTACAATCTAACCGTTCGCCAATCAAATATATAAGACAAATAAATATAAGAAAAAAGATGGCTTCTTTTACTAGTTTTGTTTTTTTGCTACATACTCAATTCTCGCGAATCGATACTGTTTTAGAATTGTATGAGATTGTTTCACTCCCTTTAGTCGTTCGCAATTAAAGAAAAGAAAATATCTTTTATAATAACAAAAAAGAGAAAGCTCAGAAAAACTATAAAAACAGTATATTGTAGAATTAAGGTATGGGTAAACAGGATTTCTTTTACTGAAAACTATAAACAAAAAACTGAAAACTACTCAACCAACAATTATACTGGAATAAATAAGGGAGAGGATCAGAGTAAATAGTCAATTGACTTAAGATTTTTTTTGTGGTAAATATAATTAAGAAAGAAATTCTTACTATAAGAAAATAAGATTATTAAAAGTACAGGTGATCAGTATGGCAATAGTTAAAATAAGAGAAAAATCACAAATAACCATTCCAAGTAGCATTCGAAAGGAATTGGGAATTAAAGAAGGTGATTATTTAGAAGTGACTAGAGAAGGTGATCGTATCTTGCTAATTCCAAAAATTGTTATTGATAAGAATTCGATACAATTATCGAAAAAAGGAGAAAAATATTTACAAGAAGCCTTGGATGATGTCAAAGAAGGAAGAGTAAAGGAAAGTAATAATGTTGAAGAACTGTTTGATGATCTGAGAAGTTAATTTATAAAATGAGATTAATTTATACTAATAGTTTTAAAAAAGATTATCGAAAACTTACCAATATAATTCAAAATGCAAGTAATGAAAAAATAAAATTACTTGTTCAAAATCTTTCTCATCCTTCATTAAGAGTGAAAAAAGTAAAAAAATACCCTGGTGTTCTTGAGGCCTCTATAAATAAAAATTATCGTATCTTATTTCAAATTACATCTGATTCAATTATTTTTCTGAGAATTGGTAAGCATGATATATTGGAACAAATTTAAAAAAATCATTTCCTCCCCCTTGAGGGGGGAGGAAATGAGAAGATATGATCTCCCCTCAAGGAGGGAGTTTGTATTAGCTTGGTTTCCCCCATCAAGGAGAAAATGGTAATTTTAGATTAGTCTTCTCTCAAGGAAAAAGGATAATTTAGTTGAGTCATCCCTCAAGGGGAAGGAGACTTAAGATATAAGTTATCAGATAAAAAAAGTTGCAAGGTTCAAGATACAAGGTGCAAGATAAAATAAGTTGCAAGGTTCAAGATACAAGGTGCAAGATAAAATAAGTTGCAAGGTTCAAGATACAAGGTGCAAGATAAAATAAGTTGCGAGGTGCAAGTTTCGAGTTGTAAGTTAAATAAAAAAAACAAAAAAAAGTTTAAGGATTTTACTAAATGTGTTTTTAAAATATATGGTAGAATAGTAGAAAAACATGGAATCTGTTTAAATTATTTATATTTTGGAGTTTATATATGAAAAAAGAAAAACAATACACTGTACTTATTGAAAAAGGAGAAGATGGAAATTTAATTGGAACTGCTTTAGAGATAAAAGGTTGTCATAGCCAGGGAAAGAACATGGAGGAGCTCCTTGCCAATATGCGGGAAGCTATTGAATTATGCTTGGAAGTTCAGGGAGAGAGTGAATCCTATATAAAAGAAATAGTTGGAATTCAGAAAGTTGCAGTATGAGTAAATTACCCATATTAACAGGATTGCAAATCATTAAGAGACTAAAGAAAAATGGATTTATAATAATTTAGAAAAAAAGGTAGTCATGTTTTTATAAAGCATAAAAATGATAATAGAACAACGATTATTCCAGTTCATAAAAGCCAAGATATAGATAGAGCATTGCTTAGAAAGATTTTAAATGATACTGAAATGTCTTTTGAAGAATTTATGAAGTGAGTAAAAGTAAATTTTTCGGTTAAAATTAAAAAAAGTATTTAATATATGGAATGAGTTTTTGTATTGCTTATGGTGAATTTATTGAAGAAGCTACAAAAATGGAACAAGAAGCTATAGAATCATATTTAGAAAGTATAAAGCCTCATAACAAAGAAAATCCAAATGATGAAGGTACTCTGGAATATACACTGACGGTAGGAATAAGTGCCTAAATTACCATTACTAAATCCAATGGATAGTATTGAGGTTATAGTTGTAAGTTGCGAGTTTTGAGTTGCAAGAATTAGACTAGTTTTCAGTTTATGGTTTTCCCCTCTCCCCTCCGAGGGAGAGGGCTAGGGTGAGGGGGAGAAACTTAAGATACAGGTTATCAGATAAAATAAGTTGCAAGGTTCAAGGTGCAAGGTGCAAGATAAAATAAAAACAAATATCAAGATTTTAAATATCAGAAAAATTCAAAATTTAAAAAATCAAGGTGCGAGTTAAAATAAGGTTCAAGTTGCGAGGTGCAAGGTGCAAGATAAAATAAGATGCAGGTGCAAGTTCCGAGTTATGAGATAAGAAATTCGTTTTTTGTTTACAGTTTAAAACAAATATCTAAATATTATATTTATTTTATTGTCATTGAGAAACTATGACTTTAGCATACTACTATTTATTGTCATTGCGAGAATGGCTTTAGCCATTCGCGGCAATCTCAGTTTAAAATAGTATTCAGTATCGTGTATTGAGTATTAAATATATTAAAGAGTAATAAGCAATGGTAATAAGCAAAGCAGGTTTTTTAAGGTGCAAGTAACAAGTTGCAAGATACAAGGAAAGAAAATTTAACCAGGACATAGGTTACACTCAAAACTTTGATTGAGTAAATATAAAAGAGGAATTATTTAATAATCAATAGATTGTTTATAGCTCAAAGGCTTGCAATTGTATTTTATGTCATATTTATGGTATAAAATTGTTAAATTACTGTAAAATTAATTAAACAGAGAGATAATACATAGTTATAAGCAATAAATAATGTAAAGAAATATAGAAAAGATAATTGAAGAATAAGAGGCAGTAAGTTAATTAGCAATAGACGGTGTCAGATTTAATTAATTTTACAGGTATGATAAAGGATTTTTAGATAATACAATATAATAAAAACAAGGGCTAAGGTTGCTCTATCTTTGATATATTTTAATTTTGTGTTTTTTTTCGAAAGGATTTAAATGCATTTATTGTTATTGGTTTTGATTTTTTCATTTATTGTTAGCTTTTTTAGTTTTCCTATTATAATTCCTCGCTTAAAAAAGGCAGGGATTACAGGAAGAAATATGAATAGTGCAAAACAGGAAGAAATCCCGGAGATGGGGGGCCTGGTTATAGTAGCAGGATTTTCCGGTGGAATTATTCTAACTATATTTATTAAGACATTTTTTAGATTATTGCCTGATGTATATTTAGTATCACTGCTTGCATGCCTTTCAACTGTATTAATCGTTGCTTTGATTGGGATAATTGATGATCTTATTTCTATGAGGCAGATTATAAAGGCATTTATGCCGATCTTTGCTGCATTACCATTAGTGGCAATCGAGATAGGCGACACCATTATGAGAGTACCTTTTATTGGTAGAATTAATTTTGGGATTATATATCCACTGCTTTTAATACCATTGGGCGTTACCGGGGCTACTAACGCATTTAATATGCTGGCAGGATTTAATGGATTAGAGGTAGGTTTAGGAATAGTATGTATGGTAACTGTCTCTATTATTGCTTATATTACAGGCAGTATGACCGCACTTGCAATTTCATTATCATGTCTGGGTGCTTTGCTTGCTGCCATTTATTATAACTGGTTTCCGGCTAAGATTTTAGTAGGTGATATTGGTACATTATGCATGGGAGCAGTGCTGGCAACATGTGTTATTGTAGGTGACTTTGAAACAGCAGGTGTTATTTTGATAATACCATTTGTATTTGAATTTATTATTAAGGCATTGCATAAATTTCCAAGCCAAAATTGGTGGGGAGTACATAAAGAAGGGAAATTATATTGCCCAAAAAATGGTCCGGTAAGTTTACCCCAAATTATAATGAAACTCAGCGGTGGAATCAAAGAAAAAAACCTGGTAATGTTCTTGATAGGTATTGAGGCTGTCTTTGGATTGATTGCAATAATGATTTATTTGTAAGTAAGTATCGAATTCATAGCCTAAATAGCCGTAGGAAATAAAAAGGTTTAATTTTCATCTTAAGGGCATGAATGAGATAGTTAAATCCTTTCATCAAGGAGAGGTTCGTATTTCCCTATCCCCTAAGAAGAGAGGTTTAGGGCTAGGATTAGAGATAAAGATGTATTTATCATGTAAAGGTAAGCCTATATGCTGATGGAATAGGTATGAGGTAGAAATATATGTTGGCAGATGTAAATAATAAAAAAGAAGATATTTTTAAGGTTATAAAGGCAGCCGGGAATGAGATTTTAAAGGTATATCAAGGTGATGATTTCCAGGTTGAAATAAAAAGTGATGAAACCCCTTTAACGATTGCTGATAAACAATCTAATAATGTAATAATTAATGGCTTAAAAGTATTGTTCCCGGAAATTCCTATTTTATCGGAAGAGAGTAAAAAAGTACCTTATGATGAGAGAAGAAACTGGAAATATCTTTGGGTAGTTGACCCTCTGGATGGAACCAAGGAATTTATAAAGAGAAATGGAGAGTTTTCCATCAATCTAGCATTAATAGAAAATGGAAAACCAATTTTTGGAGTACTATATATACCGGTAATGAGATTATTATATTATGCCGGAAGAGGATTGGGCGCTTATAGGGTAGATAAAAACAAAAAAATTTATTCTTTAAAATCTAAAAAAAGTGTGAGTAAAGAAAGTTCTCAGAATATTGGTATAATTTATTCCAAATCACACTATAATTCAGAAACCAGGGAATATGTTCAAAAGATAAGAAAAAAATATAACCACACCAATATGATATCAGTGGGCAGTGCCATGAAATTAACATATCTGGCAGAAGGTAAGGCTGATATATATCCGCGGTTAGGCCCAACTATGGAGTGGGATATTGCAGCCGGGCAAATTATAGTTGAGGAAACCGGGGGCAAAGTAATTGATTATTATAAAAGAAAGCCTTTGATTTATAATAAAGAGGATTTGAGAAATTCCTGGTTTTTGGCATTTGGGCATAAGGTTGAGCAAATACAGCTAATATAGTTGAGATTAGGGAATTATATGTATATACTATACTAGAATGTACTAATAATATAACAATATTATTTCAACTATATCTACAAATATGGCAAGAGGAACTTTATGAGAATACTAATAGTCGGTGCCGGACCGGTTGGCTGTTATGCGGCTCAACTATTGAAAAGAATGGGTTATGAGCCTATACTGCTGGAAGAACATTCCAGCATCGGGAAGCCGGTGCAATGTGCTGGTATTGTATCATCGAAATTAATTTCTACTATAAAACCTTTTATCTCTGAGTCTGCAATTGTGAATGAGATTAATAGTTTTGCCATTAATACTCCGTGGACAGAAGAATTTTATGTTAACAGCCCGGGAATCGCCTGTATTTTAAATAGAGAGCAATTTGATTTAGATATGGGTAAGGGGCTTGATATTCGCTTAAAAAGTCGTGTTTCTAAAATAGAAAAAAAAGACTCCAGCTATTGTGTTTACACTGAAAGAGGCGAAGTATTTGTGGCAGACTTGCTGATTGGTGCTGATGGTACTGATTCAATTGTCCGTAAGTACATGCTTAATAACTATGGAAATAAATATAAGAATAATAATTTAAAAATAAATTATTATTATGGCATGCAATATCAGATAAAATTAAAAGAATTCTATCAAGATATTACTAATGATTCTATAAAGGTATATTTTGATGATAACATTCCTTTCTTTCTCTGGATTATTTTAGAAAATACAAAAATATTGCGTGTTGGAGTTGTGGCAACATTACCAGAAAATGCCAAGAAAACATTGGATGAGTATCTCTGTAGAAAAAATATAGGTGGGGAAATTGTTGATGTTATTGCCGGGAAAATAGCGATGGGTTATATTCCTGCTTATTATGATAATATTGCCTTAATAGGAGATGCTGCCTGCCAGACAAAGCCATTGACTGGAGGCGGGATATCTTATGGCATTTGTTCTGCCCGCATACTTGCTGATTGCATAGAAGAGGATAAATTAGAAGAATATGATCCGAGATGGAAAACAAAGTTCAGTAAAGAAATTAGATTTGGTTTAAAAGCCAGAAGAATATATGAAGATTTAGATAAAGATAACAGGAAAAAACTTTTTTATATTTTCAAGAAATATTCTAGTTTTATTGAGCAGGCCATTGAATTTGACAATCATTTCAGTCTATTTCAAGCAGCTTTGAATAATCCGCAAATATTAATAGATGCAGGAAAAATTTTAGGATATTACATGAAAGACATGATAAAATAGATTATGTTTGAATTAAGATTATATATGCTAAATATACAAAGATAGTAAGTTATTTATAGGAGGGAGATTATATGAAAGCAATTATATTGTGTGCCGGCAAGGGGACTCGATTAAGGCCACTGACTTATACCAGTGCAAAGCACCTGATTCCGCTGGCCAATAAACCTGCACTGGAATACGGAATTGAGAAAATTAAAGAATGTGGCATTAGTGATATTGGAATTATCATCGGTGAGGAAACCGGTGAAGATATTAAGCGCGAGATAGGAAATGGACAAAAGTGGGGAGTCAATATTAGCTACATTATGCAGGAAGAGCCATTAGGACTGGCACATGCCGTAAAAGTTGCCAGAGAATTTTTGCAGGATGAACCTTTTCTGATGTACCTGGGTGATAATCTTTTGAAAAATGGTGTCATGCAATATCGTCAGCAATTTGAAGAGGGGAAGAAACAGGCTTTTGTGTTGTTGACTCATGTTGAGAATCCCCAGGCGTTTGGTGTAGTTGAACTTAAAGATAAGAAGATTGTTCGCATGGTTGAAAAACCAAAGGACCCACCAACAGATTTAGCATTAATCGGTGTGTACTTTTTTGATAAGACTATTCATAAGGCCATTGATAATATTAAGCCTTCAGCCAGGGGAGAATATGAGATTACCGATGCTATTCAGTGGCTTGTAGATAATAAGCATGACGTGGAAGCCGAAGTTATTGAAGGATGGTGGAAAGATACCGGTAAGCCGGAAGATATAATTGAAGCCAACCGATTGATTCTAGAAGACATCCATCGGGATTTAGGAGATGCAATTATTGACAATAAATCCAAGGTGTTTGGCAGGGTTAATCTGGGGAAAAATGCTGAGGTAATTAATTCAACCATATTGGGTCCTGTTGTAATTGGTGAAAATGCCAAGATTATAAATTCCTATGTAGGGCCATTCACTTCTTTATCTGCAGGGGTCAATATCGAAAATAGTGAAGTTGAATATAGTGTCATAATGTCCAATACTCATATTGATAGCATTAAATGCAGAATGCAGAATTGCCTGATAGGCAAAGATGTGGAGATTTATAGATCAGACGAAATGCCCAGAATATATGAATTTGTTTTATCAGATGATAGCAGGGTTAGATTGGTATAGGAATTATTTGCTTTAGAAAAAATTATCAAACAGGATTAGAACGAAATACCTGTTTGAAAGTGAAAGCGGAATTGGGAAGGCTCCGAGAGGGCTTTTCCAATTCCCAAAGTCAGAATAAAAGGATTGTTCTGAGCTTGCTTAAATTTGAAATTTAACTCTGCACCGAGAGATGCGTTTATTTCAGACGGTATTTGCGACATCTTACCATCCCAGGCCTGTCCGGCATCTAGAAAAAGAGAGCCTGATACTCTTTCTAAAAAGATTGAAGCCCAGTCAAAACCTACCTTTTTTTCAACAGTCATAATTGGAAAACGGTATTCCAGACTGGCAGAAATTAGATTATTCCCGCTAAAGCGAGAAGAAGAAAAACCCCTAAGAGGGAAGCTATTATTGTTTATTGAACTTAAAGCCGTGCTACCAGAATTACCTCCCAGATAATATTTTTCTTGTTGGTTTAGATCTTCTGTTGAAAAACCAGCAACAAGACGAAAAGCTATCACCTGGTTTTGAGCGGGTAGGGGAAAATATTTTCTGCCATCAAATAATATTTTATTGAAATTTAAATCACTTCCAAGTATTTTGTTGGAATGTTGATAACTTAAAGACAGAGAAGACCCGATTTCAGGACTAAAAGATGATTGGTAACTTTCAGTGTCATTATACCTATAGCTAAGAATAAGAGAATTAATCTTTTTGGAAAAAATGTCACTATTGTCATTTTCTGAATTATTAAAACTGTATAATTCATTTTGAAATCCAATAGAAATGTTTTCAGAAAAATAACGTGCAGAGTCCTGCTGGGAAGTGTATCCTTTTCTGGGGAAATTTAATTTAGCCTGGAATGTAGCACTGGTGTTCTCTGCATCAAAAAAATATTTTATTTCATTGTTTTCCAGCAAAGTTTCACCCTGCCAGGAGACTGACAGGAATGGATTCCGCGAATAATCATAAAACTGAATGTCATAATAAAGAGATGGGCTAAATACTCCCCATGCCAACTTAATTGGAATACTATAAAATTTTAAATAATCCTGAGCCAGGGTAGAAAAACCAAGATAAAGGTCCTTTGAGGTCAGTGCGAAATAAGGGGTCCAGTAAGTTGGAAAAATACTTTCCCGGGGCGAATAATCTCGATGATACAGGGGACGGTTCTCTGGATGATACAGGGGACGGTTCTCTGTATCATGATATTTATACGTAGAATAGTGATACAGAGAACCGTCCCCTGTATTTATTGGTTTCCAAAGCAAATTACTGGTACTGGTTAAATGCAGTTCATAGCCAGAGGCATGGTATTGAATGAAAGCCAGTTCTTGGCCATCTGGTGAAATTGCCGGTTCAAAGGCTCCCGTTATGACATTTGTCAACCTAAACAACTTATTTTCTTTTATATTAAAGGCATATAAGTTGAAGATACCACTTCGATCTGAGGAAAAATATATATATCTTCCATCAGGAGACCAGTTCGGACTGATATCAGTATGTTTGCTCCGGGTAATAGCCCTGATGTCTTTTGTTTTGTTATTTCTATCTAATTCTAAAATATAAATATCCTGAAACCCGTTTTTCCACATTGAGAAAGCTATTTGATTGCCATCAGGAGACCAGACAGGCTGCGCAATCTGTGTTCCGTCATGAAAGTCAGTAAGAAATATCAGGTTATCATCAGTCAGCAAGTCTTCCAGATGATCATTATTTTTCTTTAGTTTTTCCAAAAAGTTATTTTCAAGAGAAAATAAGACAAGATTGTTACTGCCGGCATGGTTAACAACTGCAACAATAGTGTTATTAGAAATATCCGGATGCCAGCTGGGGTCTTTAATTCTCAGACCCTCGGTAAGTCTAATCTGTTTTTCGGTTTCCAGGTGATATAAAAAAAGGTCATGATACTGGTAAAATTCTTCATAGTTGAGAAGTTTGGCATAGATAAGGTACTTGTTATCGGGTGATAAGGAATAAGAAGTACCATGACCGGTAGTTCTGTTAATTATAGTTTTTTCTTCACTGGTTACAGGATTATAAGTGCGAATAGTAGGATATAGTTCAGTATTATTGACTTTATAAAGCAAAGATGGTGTATTGGCATTATTGCTTTGCCACCAGCGTGGATTGTCAACCCAGTATTTATGATTTGTTATCTGGTCAGATACTGTAGGTTCGCTATAGTGATATACTTCTTTAAGCTGTTTTTGATAATGTCTATATTGTTCGTTTTGCCAATCTTCATACAATTCATCCTGGTTAATTCCCAGTACCTTTCGGATAGACCAGTTCATTCCTAAAAATGGATAAGCACAGAATTTCTCGCTTATAGCTATTAGTTTTTCTTCACCGTATTTTTGGGCGATATAATGAACCAGGGATTGCCCATAAATATATGGAGCACTGCCACCTGGCCAGGAAGTAAGATACGAGCTTTGTAATAGTTTTAAATCTTTTTGTGCACCTTCCAAAAAATCAGAACGAAGATACATATCATATCTATTGTCTACCAATCTTCCGCCTGAGCTCCATTTGCTTTCTTTATAAATAGCCAAACCTTCAATAGCCCACATTGGTTGAAGTGCGTTGGGAGCAATAATCTGCCCCAGGAAAAATCGTAGAAAGGTAGTTCCTTTGCTGGTCATATCAAAATGAGCTAAATGGGTATATTCGTGAACAAGTAAAATTTTTATCCAATTTTCAAATTTAGTGTCAAAGTTTTTAAAATTCGGGGCAGTAAGGTTTAACCGAATAGTGCGATGTGGAAGAACAGAAGCAAAACCATAAACCGAATCACTAAAGTCTTCCAGGATAATGGCTATCTTCTTATTTTTGCGAAAAGGTTCCCCAAAATTGGGAGTTATCTGCTGGTAGGTTTCCTCAGCTATATCAGCAACATTAAAGGCAATATTTTGATAATCAAATGGCCTCTGGATTGGACTCTTGCCAGGAAAAATTACTAAAAAATTTTCACTTTCGGTTACCTGCCAATCAAGCGAAGGGTCATATGACCTTGACTGAACGGTAACAGATAAAAAGACTGGCTGAAATAGGACAAATAGTATTATTAAAGAAATAAAAATAAAATTAATATTTTTTATTTTTAACATTGCTGATATTATATTCTCCCAGTGCTATAATCTATATTCATTACTATAGCTTGTTTTATAATTCCTTACAATAAAAACAAATAAAAAATAGTTATCTCTTGGAAACCATATCTATATTAGGTATAATGAAAATTAATTTAGAACAAAAGACGGAGGTAAATTTTGGTAGCAAAAAAGGAAAAAAATAGAAAGAATTCCCTCAGCACAAAGAAGAAAAAATTATTTGATATTTTATTTTATAGCATAAGTGCAGTAGTTATACTGGTTTTGCTTTTTGTTGGACTAAGACAAAGAGGGTTGTTGCCATTGTGGATTGATAATCTACCCTCGAAACAAATTGCAGAAATATCGGAAGAAGTCAAGGAGAGAAGAGCAAGATTTCATATTATTAATGCCCATGAGCATGTCCAGAGTGAGGATAATATACCTATGCTAAGAAATGCAATGGAGGATTGCCAGGTTGAAAAAATGGTAATACTGGGAACCTCAGATTTTACCTTTTATCTGGATCCCGATTACGGATTTACCGGATATGATGAAAATAATGAGACCATTGTAAAAATCAGCCAGGAATACCCAGATGAATTTGCAGCCCTGGTAACTATGGATCCCCGTGATGATGATAAGCTGGAGAAATTAAAAAAATATATGGAAGAAGGAGCAGCGGGGGTAAAATTATACAATGGGCATGGCAGTTTTTATGATTTATTTTTTAACAGTCCCATTGATGAGCCAGACATGATGGAGGTATATGAGTATTGTGAAAAAGAAGGAATCCCGATTTTGCATCATATTAATACTGGAAGATTTTTAGAAGAAATGGAACATATTTGTCAGGAGTATCCCGATTTAATACAGATTATTCCGCATTTTATGCTATCATCTGGCAATTTATCAAGATTGACAAGATTAATGGATACCTATCCTAATCTTTATACTGATATTAGTTTTGGTCATCCTGATTTTCTGGTAGCCGGGTTTGGAAGAATATCCAATAATTATCTTGCCTTCAGAGAATTTATGAAAAAGTATCAGGACCGTATAACCTATGGAACAGATTTAGTAGTTACTACCTATATGGCAAAGACAAGGGCTTATATAAATGATGTCCACCTGGCTTATATGGATTTATTGGAAAAAGATGAATTTACCTTACCAAGAAGTATTTATAACATGATGTCACGGGATGCGAGAGAAAGAGTTGACCAGGACAGAGTGTACAGAGGGCTAAATCTGGATGACGAGGCTTTACGGATGATTTATCATGATAATGCCCAGAAATTATTTTTTCAATAGCATTATAATATAATACAGTTTTCAGTAAAATACTAAGGGTATAATTGGCTGAGATTGCTTTTTAGCTGTGCTACTCACAATGATAAAAGAGAAAAACGCTCCAAATAATGGAAGAAGAAGCACCGGAATTGGGTAATTAAAACAGAAATGAACAAAATATTAAGATGAAAGGTGATAAAAGTTACAAGTTGTGAGTTAAGGCAATTGACCAATTTACCGCTTGGAACTCTACCAATTAAAACCGTATACCCATTCTGAATATATTCTTAGTATCGTATATTTAGCAGAAATATCTATCCATTTTGTGAAAAAGGTATGAATCGGTAATTTTAGTAAGTATTAAGTATATAGATACATGAGCTTACTGGAATTTTTTAGAAAGGGAACCTATAAAGAGTGAATTATATTTTAGTTGCAGGAATTGCTTTTTTTGTTTCCTATGTTATTACTCCTTTTATTGCCCAGGTAGGAAAAAAACAAAACCTTGTAGACAGGCCTGGCTTCCGAAAAATCCATAGTGATTCAATCCCGAATTTGGGGGGAATTGTAATATTTTTTGGATTTATACTTAGCATATTATTTGTAGTACCTATTGAGGGTAAGGCAAAAGGACTGTTAGCCGGCAGTGTGATTATTCTTCTGTTGGGCATTATTGATGATATTGCAGATATAAGACCTCGTTATAAATTCTTAATTCAAATGATACCTGCTTTGTTGGTTATTGTTTACCATTATCATCTTATTAATCAATTTATTAATAATCAATTGGCGTTTTTGAGTATTTTTGGCTATTTGCTTTATCCGGTTTTACTTTTCTGGATTACCGGTGTAACTAATTCAATAAATTTAATAGATGGCATGGATGGCCTGGCGTGTGGAGTGTCAGTTATATCCCTGATTGCATTTTTTATATTAGGGGTAATTATTGATGGTAATTTTGAATTATATAACCTGTTAAATGTGGCTTTGCTGGGAAGTATGCTGGCGTTTTTCCGTTATAATTTTTATCCGGCAAAAATGTTTCTTGGTGATTCAGGAAGTACTTTTGCAGGCTATATACTTGCTTCAATTGGGGCTTTGTGGGTAATGGTATCTGAAAATGCCTTATTTTTAATAGTGCCATTAATTATACTTGCTCTTCCGGTAGGAGACACGCTTTTTGCAATTTTAAGAAGATATGTAAATAAAAAGCCGATTTTCCAGGCAGACCAGGGACATCTGCATCACCGGCTATTAAACAGAGGAATATCTCATCGAAATGTTGTTTTAATTCTGTTAGGGATAAATTCATTATGTTGCTTATTAGCATTGATAATCGTTTTGAGTGTTAAATAATTAAGTATTGAGTCGTGTGTATTGAGTATTGAGTAAATACTGTTGGAATAAATGAAAGATAGTTTTTAGATTTCAGTGTACAGTTTACAGACAAATACAAAATAAAAATATAAAGTTTTAATTTTAACAAAAATAATTATCAATTTTTGATTTTTGATCAAAGAATGCGTGTAACAAAGTATGAGATTGCCACGCCTACCTCTTAACAATAGTTAAGGGCAGGCTCGCAATGACAAAAGAAAAAAGTATTAAGTATTACGTATATCGTATACCGTAAGAGAAGAAAAGAAAATACAGTAATAAGTAACAAGTGATGA
>Ga0334900_1002159_pt1 | contig 18167 bp, 11 predicted proteins | sample GraSluR3_MG_2_FD_207231 | JGI IMG/M metagenome (GOLD analysis project Ga0334900, IMG submission 207231) | Sludge microbial communities from methane-producing bioreactor in Wageningen University, Netherlands - Granular Sludge_31_08-R3 | ecosystem: Engineered > Bioreactor > Anaerobic >...
CGGGGGATTATGGGTCTGTTCCGGGAATAAGATTACAGGCGGTCCGGTAGTCGCGATAAAGCTCCTGATACCTGCTGTGCCGTCCAGGATCCGGCTCAATAAGCGCCTCAATCTGAACCAGGTTTTCCGCAGCCTCGGCGAGATCGGAATAGAGCCCCTCCCCCACCAGAGCGGCGGAGAGATTGCCGATCAGTTCCGCATCAATAACCCGTGGGATTTCCAGGGGAATCCCCAGAATGTCAGCTTTCATCCGGTTCCAGGTAAGGTTCCGATACTGTCCCCCCGTGCCCCGCAGGGAAGATACGGGACAGTCTTCCCGGTTCAGGGTCTCAACGACATTGAGAATTCCGAAGGCGATGGCTTCAACAACCCCTTTTCCCAGCTCCACGTGGGTATGCTCGGGCTGCAATCCGGCGAAGATCCCCTGATTGAAGTCCCAGATCGGCCCGCGATGGCGGGAAGGAAAGAACCGGGGAGCTCCGGCGTCCAGGGGAAGCGCATATATTTCCTTGAGAATATCATCGTACTCCCGGCTGGTCTGATTTGTTATGCGCCGGAACCATTCAAAGACCCTCCCGGTGGAGGAGAGAATTCCCGCCACCGTATAGAGCCCCGGTACAGCATGGGGCAGAGTCCGCAGAGCAGCCGAATCCACCGCCCGCCGGGAACAGTAGTTTATTCCTTCCGACGTACCCGCCCGGTCGCAACTGAGCCCCGGACGAACGGCGCCGGAGCCGATAACCGCCATCATGTAGTCCGGGCCCCCGGCATAGACAGGGATTCCTTCCGGAAGTCCGAAAGCTGCGGCAGCCCCCGGGCTCACTCCGCCGATTCTGCTGCCGGTAGAAAGCAATTCCGGAAAGAGGGCATCCTTGAAACCCCAGGCTGAAACCTGGCGGGCGTCCCACATGAAACGGGCGAATTCCCTGCCGGGACAGGCAGCGGAGGGAAGACCGGTCAGACGATAGCTCAAATAGCCCGGACAGGTTACAAATACCGTGGTTTTTCCGAAAAGGTCCGGGTGAGTTTCCCGGAACCATCCGGCGGCGGGCAAAAAGTAGGAGGGAGACTCAGGAGGGACTAAAGCCGGGACCCTTCGCTGCAGCCAGAGCATGGCGGGAGCCGCAGGGCTGCCGTCATCCTGCAGGGGCACCAGGCTGGGACCGTTCCCGGAGACACATATAGAGGATATCCTCCCCCGGGGTTCCAGAAGCGAGAGGGCTTTTCGGAAGGCTGTTTCCCAGACCAGGGGGTCCCAGTCTGCAAGATCAGCCCCGGGCATTCCGGCAAAGGAGACTTTTGAGCTTGATAACGGGGTCCCGCGTTCATCAAGAAGTGCGGCTTTGAGAGAGCTGGTACCAATGTCGACGGCAAGATGACTACGGGAGGCGTACATACCCGCTAGTCCCCTTTCTCCTTTTCCTCTTTATCAAAGGGGAGTTCATCTTCCCCGCCTTCCGCGGCAACCTGTGACAGGAGACGCTGAATGATCTTGCGGTTATCCAGAAGGGGACTCAAGGAGCGGCCGTGGTGCAGCCTGGAGATAATCCTGGAAAAGAGGTTGGCGATATTGGCGGAAACAAACCACTCCTTTTCCAGCAGGGTCTCGTCATGGTAAACCGCGTTGGTACCGATGATGCGGTAAAAAAGACCCTTTTTATAGGCCGCATCAAACTCCTCGACGGCCTTTCCGGTAAAGAGGGGCAGACTGATGGCGCAGATGATCTTCTCGGCCCCCAGCTCTTTCAGATAGGTCATTGCCTTGATAAGGGTACCGCCGGTACCGAGCATGTCATCGGCCATGAAAACGGTTTTCCCTTCCACGTGTCCAAGGAGGTTGATACTGGTTATATTGCTGTCCCCCGCCTGGCTCACCTTGGAGTAATCCCGTTCCTTGTACAGGAGGGCCAGGGGTTTGTGGAGGCTTACGGCGTAAAACTTGTTGCGGTCCACCGCGCCGGTATCCGGGGCCACCACAACCAGATCCTCATGAACCAGATCAACCAGACGCGAAAGAGACCTGAGAATCTGATACGAAGCATGAAGATTCTCGATGGCAGTTCGATGGAAGGTGTTCTGGATCTCCCGGGAGTGGATGTCCAGGGTAATGATCCTTCCGACCCCCATGAACTCGCAGATCCTGCCGAACCATGCCGCGGTCAGGCTCTCCCGACCCTTCCGCTTATGCTGTCTGGAATAGGGATACACCGGGAGAACCAGGGTAACGCTCCGGGCTCCAGCCTGGATCGCCGCATCGATGGTGACGAAGAGAATGAACATGTGATCGTTGAGACTCAGAACTGTTTCTTCCCCGTTCAAAGGCACGGGATAGTGGTTTTCCACATCCTGAATTATATACAGATCGATGCCCCGAACCGAAGAGAGAATTTCCGCCTTAAACTCGCCGTTGGCAAAACGGGTAAAACGGGTAGGTATTTCAAAGGAGGGAGGCCGGTAACGTTCGCCAAAAAAACCGTGATTCTGGGAAGGAATATGCAGATCCTGCACGAAGTTGATCTGCTGAATGGCTTTTTCCTTATCTATTTTATACCGCTTGGCCAGGCGTGTGGCCATGCGCTGGTACTTGCGGGCATAAATAGAACGCAAGTGCGGCAATAATTCCCTGGCGAAACTTGCTCCGCCCGGACAGGCAATAATTCCCAAAGTACCGGGTTTAGATATGCTCAAAGGTTGTCCCCATCTTCTCGTGCGTTCCGGAAGCAAACGCTAGGCTAGGAGTTACTGATGAATACAGATCAAACCTATCATTAGTTCAGCATGGGGGTCAAGTAAAGCCTCAGGCGCATGCCGGGTAGACCAAGATTGACATTCGATACAAAAAGGAAATATATTTGATTCAGATATATTTTCTTCGAGGGAGGGACTTAAGGTCCCGACCGGCGGTAACAGTCCGCAATCCTGAATAAGGGTCGTTGATCCGGGATTCAGGGGGATTCGGTGGAATTCCGAAACCGACAGTGAAAGTCTGGATGGGAGAAGAAAATGGAACCAGCCGTTCCGGATATTTCCGGGAGGGCCCGCTCTACTTTCTCTCATCTGCCCCCGATGCTTTTTCTGGAGGCAGTTACTATGAACCATATACCACACGGCAAACTCAGCTTTTCGGCACCCGGGATCACCCGCCTGGCAGTACTCCTCATTGCACTGGCAGCTGCAGTTTTTCTCAGCTCCTGCAGTCCGAAGGAGGTTCAGAAGGAAGAAACCAGGGAGAAAAACGCCGGAACTGTCAGTTCCATCGCGGTTTTTGTTCCCGGAGTGGTAGCCGGAAGCCCTACCTACGAGATGATGGTCGAAGGCGTCGAGGCGGCAGTCCGGGAAAAGTCCGGGGTGGAGGTCTCGATTGTTGAGGGAGGCTTCAACCAGGGAGAATGGCTCACAAAAGTGAGCGCCCTGGCGGCATCCGGACGTTACGACCTAATCGTTACGTCAAACCCTGCAATGCCGGAGATCTGCGCCGAGGTATCCCGCTCCTATCCGGAGGCCCGCTTCCTGGTTCTGGACGGACATATCGAGGGTAACCCTTCCATTTTTACCTTTCGCTTTAATCAGAAGGAACAGGGATACCTCGCCGGCTATTTCGCAGGCCTCGTTGCCAGGGAAAAGCAGCCCGAGGGAATGGTAAAGGTCGGTCTGGTTGCGGGCCAGGAGTATCCCGAGATGCTCCGTTCAATCCGGCCGGGCTATCAGCAGGGCGCAAAAAAGGCCGCGGGCAGCGCAGAGCTTGATTTCCGGGTTGTGGGCAACTGGTACGATGCAGGAAAGGGCTCCGAGCTGGCCAAGGATATGTTCCGTTCCGGGGTCGATGTGGTCCTGGCCATAGCCGGCGGGGCGAACCAGGGGGTAGTTTCGGCGGCCCGGGAGGCCGACAAGGGGGTAATCTGGTTCGACTCCTCCGGCTATGACATCGCTCCCGGGACCGTTATCGGCAGCACCCGGATATACCTTGACCGGGCAGCCAGGGAGACGACCCTCAAAGCCATCGAAGGAGAACTCCCCTTCGGCACAGCGGAATCCGTGGGAATAGCCGAAGGCTATATAACTTTTATTACCGATCATCCCGCCTACGCCGAACACCTGAGCCCGGAGCTGAGGGACGAGCTGGAAACTCACCTTGGGAATCTCAGGACCGGTGCGGTGAAAATACAGGAATAGGCGAAGCCATGCCGGACAGCGCTGGCTCCATCATTGCCAGGGACGTATGTAAATACTTCAACCACGGAGAGGTAAAAGCCCTCGACGGAGCCGGGCTCTATTTACGGCAGGGAGAGATCCACGGACTTCTGGGGGAGAACGGCTCGGGAAAAACAACCCTGGTGCGCTGCATTGCCGGGATTATTCAGCCCGACTCCGGGGATATACGAATCGACGGCACCCCGGCTGCCCGGCTCTCCCGGTCCAGAAGGACCGGGAAGGTCGCGTATATTCCCCAGCACCCCCGGCTTGTTCCTTCCCTGACGGTACAGGAGTTCCTGCACCTGGGAATGGACTCAAAACACGCGGGGAAGGATGATTCTGACATGAGAATCCGGAAGATATCGGAGAGACTCAGAATCGATCTTCCCCTCAACACCCGGGGAGACCTGGTGCCTGCAAACCTGGTAACGGCAACAATGATTGTCAAAGCTCTTCTTTCCGGGCCGGATTTCCTGATCCTCGATGAACCTTCGACATCTTTTACTCCCCTGGAGACGGAGAGGCTTTTCCTGCTGTTGCGGGAGCTAGCTGCCGAGGGAATGGGAATCCTGATTGTCTCTCACAAAATCAGGGAAGTCCGTCAGCTTGCCCACAGACTTACCCTGCTTCGAAAGGGTAAAAGTCTCGCAGAAACCGCGGCATCCGATCTCTCCCTGGAGGAGATTTCCCGGATCCTCATGGGAACCGGCGACACGGCCCCTGAACTGACCCCTTCCTGTCCGGGAGAAATCTGCCTTGATGTCCGGGATCTCTCAAAAAGGTCCCGGGAGAGTTTTATCCTTAACATCTCTTTCAGTCTCCGCAGGGGTGAGATTCTGGCCCTCTCGGGTATCCGGGAGAACGGCCTGGACTGTCTGGAAAAGATCCTCAGCGCCGCCATTCAACCGGACAGAGGAGAGATACGCCTGACAAAGGGGGTACCCTACCCCCGGGAACCGGAGCAGATCAAAAGGTCGGGAATTGCCATGGTACCCTCCGACCGGATGGAAAGCGGTGCAGCCCTGGGACTTCCGGTCATGGAAAACGCCACGGTGCTGGTCAGAAAAGAGCTAAGCCGCCACGGTATACTGGGAGAGAAGAAAAAAGAGGTTTATACCCGGGAACTCCTGTCGAAATACGGAATCGCTGCCCATCCAAAGGCAAGAACCTCGACCCTCTCCGGCGGAATGCTGCAGCGTCTTATCCTGGGCCGGGAGATACTCTCGGCTTCCGGGCTGGTAATCCTCTGCGAGCCTGCATGGGGGCTTGATGTGAAGGGCAGACTGGAGGTGTATCAGCAGATACTGCAGCTCAGGGACCGGGGAGCTGGGATTCTCCTTTTAGCCAGCGATATTGACGAGGTCCTGGAAATCGCCGACAGGCTGCTTGTGCTGTACAATGGTGAGATTACCGCGAGCTTTCAGCGGAACCAGTTTGATCACGGCAGGATCGGTGAGGCCATGCTGGGGATCTGCGGGACAGGAGAGAGGGTGTGACAAAAAACAGACGAATCATGGTTATAGTCGGAGGGATTCTTCTGCTTCTGGGGCTGGTTCTCTACGTCAGCCCAAAGCCCCTGGAAGCCCTGGGGGACCTTTTTACCGACCCCCTGCGATCACCCTTCTCCTTCGGCAATCTCATTGCCACCGCAGGAATCCTCACTTTAAGCGGAGCGGGCATAGCTGTGGCCATGACTTCGGGCTCATTTAATCTGGGGGGAGAGGGTCAGGCCTACCTCGGGTCCCTGCTGCCGGTAATGCTGCTGCTTGCGCTGCCGGGGGCACCGCCTGCCTTGATGATTCCTGCCGGCCTGGCGGCGGGAGCCTTCGGCGGGGCTGCCATGGGCTGGCTCTCCGGCATCATGCGGGAAAAAATCGGGACCGACGAGCTAATCTCCTCTTACCTGGCCGCCGGCGCGGCAATTCCGATAATCGACTACCTTATAGCCGTTCCCCTGCGGGATCCGGAGAGCTACCTGCTTTCTACCCCGAAAATATCGGAGGGATTCAGGCTGGCCCGGCTTCTGCCCCCTTCGCAGCTGACGAGCGGCATATTACTGGCCCTTGGGGCAGCCCTGCTCTGGTGGTTTGTGAGCCGCTACACCCTTGCGGGTTATGAGCTTAAGATAAGCGGGGCGAATCCCCGGTTTGCCGCCCTGTCGGGAATCCGCGTCTCCCTCTACCGCAGCACAGGCATGACCCTGTCCGGGGCCCTCTGCGGACTCGCAGGTGCCCTGATGAGCCTTGGGGTATACGGGGCCGCGATACAGGGCGGCACGGGAGGTATCGGCTGGAACGGGATCGCTGTTGCCCTGATAGCCCGCTATCGTCCGGCCCTCATCCTTCCTGCGGCCCTCTTTTTTACCTATCTAACCCAGGGCCTTTCCGCGGCGGTGATGGCTTCGGGGATATCCAGCGAGATGGGACTGCTCCTCCAGGCGGCAGTCTTCATTGCCATTACTGCCGGTGAATCCGGAAAAGGGGAATAAGCATGCTGATATCCGTACTTTTCATAGCCGCTCCGCTGATTCTTGCCGCCGTTGCCGGATACCTTCCTTTCCGCGCAGGCATTCTGAATATCGGGCTCGAAGGCCTTATGGCCCTGGGCGCCTTTTTCGGCTTTATTGCGGCGGCAGTCTCTGGATCCTGGCTGATGGGGATTCTGGCAGGAAGCCTTGCGGGCGCCATCGCAGCGACCTTTTTCGCATGGACGGTGCTCAGGCTGGAGGCGAACATCTTTTTGAGCGGCCTGGGACTCAATCTTGCGGCTGCAGGACTCCTGGGTATCGTATCACAGCTGGCCTTCGGTACAAAGGGCGTCCTGCGTCCCGGACTGCTGAACCCCGCCGGAGTCTTTCCTCCGGACCACGGCATTATCTCCATAATCGGCGCGGGACTCGCTTTTGCCGCCCTGATGCTGCTAATGCGAAAAAGTCGCTGGGGACACAGGCTCATCGCCGCTGGAGAGTCTCCTGAGACGCTGAAGAACCTGGGCCATTCTGTAAAAATCATGCGTTTTCAAAGCCTGGTACTTTCCGGTATAGGCTGCGGAGCAGCGGGGGCCCTGCTGGCCCTGGACATAGGGGCGTATGTGCCGAATATGACCGGCGGACGCGGCTGGATTGCCCTGGTGGCCCTGTATATCGCGGGAAAACGCCCCCTGGGACTACTGGCAACGGTGCTACTGTTTTCTGCAGCCAACGCCGCCGCTACAGTACTCCAGGGAATGACGGGGATCCCTGATTCCCTGCTGCTTGCATCTCCTTTCTTTATTACCTTCCTTGGGCTGGTTGTTGCCGGGATCCTGAGGACCCTGGCGGAATCACAGCAAAGGCGGAAACAGCGGGACATCACGCCCCACGAGGTCGGAGGCTGAAGCTGCCAGGGATTCACCCAGGGCCCGGGCATGGGAAGCGATCTCCGCCGCGCGGGTTGCAGCGAAGGTAAGGTTCAGGTTTCCCGGAGAGCCTGTGGAACTACGCTGCTTCAGCGACTCCTCAGGATCCCGGTCTTTTACCTTTTCCAGAGCTGCACCCACCTCTCGGTAGGCATCGCGGAAGCTTTTTCCCTTTGCTGCAATCTCCAGAGCCACATCCGTGGCATAGATCTCCGGGGTAAAGCCCCTCTTCAGAGCCTCGTTGTTAACCTCGAGCTTCGAGATGGTCAGGGTGCTGACTCTCAGCATCTGAATGCACAGCCTTGCTCCCCGCAGAAAGGGTTCCTTGGTCTCCTGGAAATCCCGATTGTAGCCCGAGGGCAGTGAACGCAGAATTCCCTTTACCTGGGAGGCATAGGATGAGAGGGTAGCCGATTTTGCACGCATGAGTTCGAGACCGTCGGGGTTCTTTTTCTGGGGCATGATACTGGATCCTGAGCAGAGCTCCCGGGGGAGGGAGAAGTATCCGAACTCCGGCAGGGAAAAGAGAATCAGGTCCTGGGCCATCTTGCTTAAAGTAAGGCCGATCTGTTCACAGGCATCCAGCAGGTAGGACTCGAATTTGCCACGGGAGTTGTTCACATAAAGAACATTATTCTGCAGTCCGGAGAAACCCATGAGCTCGGCGGTGAGCTCGCGGTCCAGGGGCAGGGGCACTCCGTAAGAGGCAGCGGAGCCCAGGGGAGACTGGTCGAGAACTGCATCAAGAGAGAGAAGCTGCCTGAGGGCATCGAGAAGCTCCTCGGCATAAGCAGCCGCCCAGAGACCTACCGAGGAGGGCATGGCGATCTGCATGTGGGTGCGTCCGGGCATGGGGGTCCTTTCATATTCCCGGGCCAGCTTCAGCAGGGCGTCTACCGTATCGATCCCCGCAAGGACGGCTTCTGAAAGGAAGGCCCGGGAGTAGAGCCTCAGGGCGGTAATGACCTGGTCGTTCCGGCTGCGTCCTGTGTGGATCTTTTTACCCGCCTCGCCGCAAAGGGCCACAAGACGGTTCTCCAGGGCGGTATGACCGTCCTCGTCGCTCTTTTCGATTCTGTACTCGCCGGATCCATATTCATCCAGTACCGATCTGATTCCCCGGGAAAGGGAGGAGAGCTCGCTGTCCGACAGAAGGCCGATGCTTGCAAGCATGGTCGCATGGGCAAAGCTGGCTGTACAGTCTGCCGGCAGGAGCTCCATATCTAGAAGATAATCCCGGCCAACGGTAAAACTTTCAATCAACGAGTCCAGAGAGTAGTCCTTCTGCCATAGTTTTGCCATGGTTTTGCGCCTCCGTAGCGCCCAGTATACATATTAATGCCCCCGGGGAAAACAGGAAAAACAAGAGTGTAATAATGGACAGTCCGGGAAACCGCCTCTACAATAGCGTTATGACACACATGGACAATCTTGCGGCACGGGAAAAGGAACTGCTTGAGGACCTGGAAGAGTTTAACCGGGAAAAGGAACGCATCCGCTCGCTTCTGGGAAAAATCGGGGGAAAGGACTATTCCCATCGGGACAACATAATAAACGGACTTTTTCTGTTTGTGATTCTGGTTTTCTTTATTCTGGAGCTTACAACCCACTTTCTACCGGCCTTTGTTTCAATCGAGGTCAGCGTACTCCTGGTTTCAATAAAGATTGTCTGGATGATCCATTCCCAGCACAAGTTCAACCATTTCCAGTTCTGGATTCTCAACAGTCTGGAGTTCCGGGTCAACGAAATGAATAAACGGATGCGGAAGATCGAGAAAGAGATAATCAGGAAGTAGAATTTTTATTTATGGGCACCTCTAAAAACGTGGTATTTTTACCATAGTCAAGGAGGAAAGATTTTGTAGCGCCCGCATCCTGCACCAAACTATTTTGGTGCAGGAGAGGACCGCGGGAAATCTTGACGACGCAGGATATGGGGAAAAGAGTAGTTTTTAGAGGTGCCCTTATAGCAGATCTCCGGAAAGCCCGATTCAGGAAAGTCTTTCTCATATAGTCCCGTCGGGAAGCATATTGTCAGGGTGGGGAATCCCTTTTGATTCCATCTGTTTGCGGACACAGTCAGGATTTCCCGCCTGATACAGGAGAGCAATCACTCCGGGTAAAAATGGTCCTTCGGTGTATTCAAGACTGGCCATCTTTGGTAAGGTGCTGCAAAGAAATTACAAACCCAGGGCTGATATTCAGACAGCCATTACGGTGACAGCATTAGATAATTCTTTACTCAACAAAAAGATACAACGGAGTGTAGTATGAAGCGAGAGGATATCCACAAGGTACTGATAATCGGCTCAGGGCCGATAGTGATTGGTCAGGCCTGCGAATTTGACTATTCAGGGACCCAGGCCTGCAAAGCCCTCCGGGAGCAGGGATACAAGATTGTACTGGTCAATTCCAACCCCGCGACCATCATGACCGACCCCGTTATGGCGGATGCCACCTACATTGAGCCCCTGAATGTGGAACGCCTGGAGCAGATTATCGCCAAGGAGCGTCCTGACGCCCTGCTCCCAAACCTCGGAGGTCAGACTGGACTGAACCTTGCCTCGGAGCTGAACAAGAAGGGGATTCTTGATAAATACGGGGTGCAGGTTATCGGCGTCAATCTGGAAGCCATCGAGCGGGGTGAGGACCGGGAGATTTTCAAGGCCCAGATGCAGAAACTGGGAATCGACACACCCCGTTCCGACATTGCCCATAGCGTTGAAGAGGCGGAAAAGATCGCGGAAGAGCTGGGTTATCCTGTAGTTATCCGTCCCGCCTACACCATGGGAGGCGCCGGGGGCGGACTGGTCTACAATGTGGAGGAGCTGCAGACCGTGGTAAGCCGCGGACTGGACCTATCCATGACCCGGCAGTGCCTTATCGAGGAATCAATCCTGGGCTGGGAAGAGCTGGAGGTGGAGGTTGTCCGGGACAGCAGAAACCAGATGATTGCCATCTGCTACATCGAGAACATCGATGCTGTTGGGGTCCATACCGGGGACTCCTTCTGTTCCGCTCCCTTCCTGACCATCGATCACGCCCTGGAAGAAAAGCTCAAGGAACAGGCCTTCCGCATCGTCGAGTCCATCGGTGTTATCGGGGGAACCAATGTGCAGTTTGCCCATGATCCGGAGAGCGGCCGGGTGGTCATTATCGAGATCAATCCCCGGACCTCCCGCTCCTCCGCCCTGGCGAGCAAGGCAACGGGATTTCCCATCGCCCTTATTTCCGCCAAGCTCGCTTCAGGTATGACCCTGGACCAGATACCCTACTGGAGGGACGGCACCCTGGAGAAGTACAGCCCCTCCGGGGACTATGTGGTATTGAAATTCGCCCGCTGGGCTTTTGAAAAGTTCCGGGCCATCGAGGACAAACTGGGGACCCAGATGAAGGCCGTGGGCGAGGTCATGGCCATCGGCAAGAACTTCAAGGAGACCTTCCAGAAGGCGATCCGGGGGCTCGAGAACGGCCGCTACGGTCTTGGTTTCGCCGCGGACTACAATACAAAGAGCCTGAGTGAACTGATGGACCTGCTCATTTTTCCCAGCAGCGAACGCTACTTTATCCTTTACGAAGCCCTGAGGAAGGACGCTGACATCGAAAAACTCTACCGACTTACCTACATAAAACCTGAGTTCCTGAAGGAGATGAAGGAACTTGTGGACCTGGAAGAGGAGCTCCTGAAGAGCCCGGGACGTCTTCCCAAGGATGAACTCTTAAGAAAAGCCAAGATGGACGGTTTCTCCGACAAGTATCTCGCCGGAATTCTGGGTATCCGGGAAAAGGACATCCGCCGGCGACGTAACGAACTCGGGATCCGGGAGGGCTGGCACGCCGTGCCGGTTTCGGGGGTGGAAGACGCCTTCTATTACTACTCCAGCTACAACGCTCCGGACGAAAGCAGGGCAAGCGGGAATACAAAGAAGATCATGATCCTCGGAGGCGGACCGAACCGTATCGGCCAGGGAATCGAGTTTGATTACTGCTGCGTTCATGCAGCCATGGCCCTCAGGGAGGCAGGATACGAAACCATCATGGTCAACTGCAATCCCGAAACCGTCTCCACCGACTACGACACCAGCGACAAGCTCTACTTTGAGCCGGTTACCCTGGAGGATGTGCTGCAGATATACGAAAAGGAGCAGCCCGCGGGGGTAATCGTCCAGTTCGGCGGACAGACCCCCCTGAATATCGCCCGGGAACTGGCCGACGAGGGGGTAAAAATCCTGGGAACGAGCATCGACAGTATCGACATAGCCGAGGACCGGGACCTCTTCCGGAAGATGATGGATCAACTCGAGATTCCCATGCCCGAATCAGGCATGGCCGCCACCATGGAGGAGGCTGTCGCCCTGGCTGACAGAATCGGGTATCCCATCATGATCCGTCCCTCCTTTGTGCTGGGCGGTCGGGGCATGGAGGTAATAACCGACGAAAAAATGCTCCGGGAATACGTAGCCAAGGCTGTCGGGGTTACCCCGGACAGGCCCCTTCTGATCGACCGCTTTCTGCAGAACGCCCTGGAGTGTGAAGCCGACGGGCTTTCTGACGGAAAAGAGGTGTACATTCCCGCCGTTATGGAGCACGTGGAGCAGGCGGGGGTCCACTCCGGAGACTCGGCCTGTCTGATTCCCCCGGTATCCATAAACGACGAACAGCTGGCGACGATCCAGAACTACACCCGTAAAATCGCCGAGTCCCTCTCGGTCTGCGGTCTCATGAACATGCAGTACGCCATCGAGAACGGAAAGGTCTATGTTCTGGAGGCGAACCCCCGGGCCAGCCGCACTGTCCCCCTGGTATCCAAGGTCTGCAACATACAGATGGCAAACCTGGCAACCCGGCTCATGCTGGGTGAGGACCTGGGTTCCCTGAAGCTGACGGAGAAAAAGATCCCCCACTTCGGAACCAAGGAGTCGGTATTCCCCTTTGACAAATTCCCGGAGGTCGACCCGGTACTCGGTCCTGAAATGCGCTCCACCGGTGAGGTCCTGGGGATTTCCGACAACTACGCCCTCTCCTTTTACAAAGCCCAGGAGGCAGCGGGAGTCTTTCTGCCCTCGGAACTCAATCCCGATTCCGGTGCAGGCAAGGTGCTGATAAGCCTATCGGTCAAGGAGGAGTCCGCCGTCGAGGTGGGAAGGGCCTTTACCAGGCTGGGTTTCAGCATTCTTGCAACGGAAGGTACGGCAGAGTTCTTCCGGAAGGCCGGCATAGAGTGCAGACAGATCTACAAGCTCCACGAAGGGCGTCCCAACGTTATCGACGTCATCGTCAACCGCGAGGTCCGGCTGGTTATCAATACCCCCCAGCCCCGCAGGGACGCCCTGATCGACGAGACGGTGATCCGCAAGGCGGCGATCAAGCACAAGGTACCTTATATAACGACCCTGTCAGGCGCCCTGGCGACAGCCAGAGGAATTGATGCCGCCCGCAAGGGGAAAGGGCAGGTAAAGTCTATCCAGGAGTATCACCGGGAAATCGACTGAAAACCCCTTCGAGCCGGCCTCTCAGGCATCCGAGAGGCCGCATTTTTCTCGATAAAACCTTTAATTTACCGGGTTTTTCCTAAAAGCGTGGATTAAGTCGGTAAACGGAGGTATTTTATGCGGAGCGGGGACGTATTCTGCCCTCCCCCGGACAGGATCAGTACCCGGTCCATTTGGACCAAAGTTCGAAGACACCAAGGAGTCACCCATGGGAAAAGAAAAATCCACGCGCAAAGACGAAAAAAAGAAACCGCAGAAAACTCAGAAAGAGAAACGGAAAGAGAAGAACGAAAAGAAAAACAACCGGTGATAGACAGCGAACGAAATGACCGGTCAGAGGCCCCGGGACGTACGTGTATCAGGAGTCCCGGGAAAAGGCGACCTCCACCGGTTCGCGGATGTCCGCAACTGCAGGTAAAGCATAGGTGTCGGGAGTGATAATACAGCGCTCCGTTACCCCACGGGTGTCGCAGAGCTTCCGCTTGTTCAAAAAAGTTCATGATCTGTAGCCGAAACAGAGCCTCAACAACTTGACACAATCTTTGCATTCGCGCCACTGCATTTTAACACTCCCCGGATAGACTCGAAAACAGTTCGATAGTCCAGTTTGAGAGGGAAGCATGCGCATAAAAGGCGTTAACCTGATTGAGGATTTGTTTCTAAAGTACTACAGGCCCGAAGCATACCGGAGAATACAATCCTTTATTGCGGAGTCCAGACAGGAGCGGGAAAATTATTTACGCAAGGAATGTGACTATCTTCAGGGATGCATCAGTTCATCCATAGATAAATATACCCTTACTTCCCGGGTAAAGGGATTCTACTCGATATACGAAAAAATGCTTCGATCGAACAAAAGGCTTGAAGAGATCCATGATCTCTTCGGTATCCGGATTGTATGCGATGACATTGCAGATTGTTACCGGGTACTGTCAAAGGTGCACAAAGCCTGGGAGCCGCTTGAATCACGCTTCAAAGACTATATAGTGAATCCCAAACTGAATGGATATCAGAGCCTGCATACAACGGTCCTGGGAGATAATAAAAGACCGATAGAAATACAGATACGAAGCAAGGGGATGCATATGCATGCGTGCTGGGGATCCGCAGCCCACGACCATTATAAACCGCGGAATTCAGCAATCATGTCGATGTCCGAGTTCAGAGGAAAGGATATCTTTTTCCTGTCCCGTAAATCATCAGGAACATCTCCCCTCCACCCGGCAAAACGATATCCGTCTTCAGGGAGAGCCTCGAGTTCAATCGGTATTCCGGTAAAGTATCTTCCGCTCCATAGTAATTCATCCGTACCGGGAAGTTCTCCGTCAAGAAAAAGGGTATTGATTCGAACGCTGCCACCCCCTCCGACAGCAGCTACTGTGACCGAAGCAGTTCCGTTGGGTTCATCGTAACGGGCATTAAAATAATCGTGTATGTGCTGCCGTTGTATTGAAGGACGTAAACGAGCAAATTCGAGATGGCTGTCTACCTGTTCTCGCCAATATTCATATGATTCGGGGTAGCCCCAGCGCCGAATGTGTCGTCGTATTTCCGGTTCTATCAGAGAAGCGGCATCTTCAATAGCGTCACTATGTATTCGCGGTCGATATACAGTGTTCAGCAGATCAGCAAAGCGGTTAATAAAACGATGGCGAAAACCGTTGTTCCGCAAAAGGCCCGCCAATAGTGCGGTGTACCTGGGATCGTGGGGTTCCACCTGGGTTGAATTATCACTGCCGCTATTGGAACCATGGAGGTCCTCCGTTCTGCCGTCGTTGGCATAGAAACTCATGGTATCGTGATGCAGAAATAAAAGCGCATTGTCCAGGTCCCAGGTGTGCCAGCGCCATCTGCCGTCTACCCCTGCCGGACCCGAGTCGGTACTACCCTCGCGAATGCGCCACATTGCTACATGGTTGGTCACTCCATCAGCGTCTCCGGAAAAAATTCGCAGTATATTGTAATCGATGAAGCTGTCCACATCCATGTGCCGTTTGACCCGGTGGTATTTATGATCGTCCCTCATATCGTTATCTGCAACGTACCGCCACAGCTCCCGGAACTTCTTTTGCTCGCGGGTGCTTCCGTATTTTATCTGCGATTCCAGCCCCAGGGGACCTTCCAGGATTACCGCATCATCAGGGTTGATGCCGTAGTTTGATTCCAGATAAAAACGGTCGAAGCGTTCCCGAAGGTACGTGAGACCCCAATATTCACCATTGACGAAGTGGATCAGCGGCCGGGATCTGAGGAGGTCTGTAGCCACATAGTCGCGAACATGATCCTGACTAAGCGAATCCTGCATATGGCTGCGAAAGAGGCTCTGGCTGCTGCGCAGGATAAGGCGTTTATACTCTGTTATGGTATTTTTCCGGTCCCGCTGCAGGGCATCGGGAAACAGCTGATAGGAAAAATAGTTTTGCACATCGTAATCTTTACGCGCGTAAAGACGCAAAGATTTTAGAGGATGCGAGCGAGACCACCCTCCGTGAATTCGCACCCCTCCGTCCAGATCGAGGGCTTTATAACCGTCAGGCTCGTAAAACTCCAGGTGCGCTGGTACTTCTCTTTTTCCCGTATAATTCGCAGGATGCTGCATCCATGGTCCATCATAGCCCCGGTTTTCCTCGAAAACCTGCCCAGGTACATAAATGCCGTTTTTCTCAGAGAAAAAATCTTCCGGGTCCGCGATAATCGACATGACGGCAAGGGGAAAATCCCTGTTAAAATCCGGCCCGACAAAGAAGGTTTCCGAGCGAACATCCCCCATTTTCGTATCATCGAATGCGACCGCACGCACGACGACAGCCTGAGGACCCTCGTCCGCCGGAGGCTGCCATTCCCACATTTCAGCATCGGGAATGGTAGTTGGAATCCGGGACAATTCTGTGTGCCGCAGGGTTTGCGGATCGATATCAACAGGACCGTGATACAGTTTCGTGCTGTCCGGGTTAGCATCCGGATCAGGCAAGGAACCGTCAAGAGTATAAAATATATCGACGGAATCATCAGGAATTGAAAGGTCCAGCACAAAGGGTCGCTTATAGAGCCCCCCCGGGCGGGAAAAATCGACAGACAGATACTCCTTTGCTCCTGAATTGCTCCTGCCGGGAGTTGGGTCAACAAACCGTACAAACTCCCCGGTATTTTGAAGTCCGTAGCTGGTATCGCGGGGGAGCGCCGGAACGTCGATCATATCGACAATACGGGAACCCCTGGGACTGGTAAGAACCAGCTCTGTTCCATCCGCCGATAGCGCGAAGTTCGTGTGCATCTCTCCGTCCGGATCTTCCGCGTTTCTGCCCGGAGCCCATACAAGCAGGAACTCTTCCGGCCCAATTATGGCTCCTTCAGGAAAACTCCAGCGCCGCGGTTCCTTCTGGGTATCCGACAGATAATAACCGCTTATATCCACGCTCTCATCTCCGGGGTTGTGCAGTTCAATCCAGTCGTGGTAGTCCCCGGAGCTGTCGTTCACCGTACTCCCATTGGAGCTGAGAACCTCATTTATGATGACTTCTCTGCTCGGATTCCGCGGCAGTTCCGGGGGTTCCCGCCGGCTGATATTGCTCCAGAAGGGCAGCAGGACGTCGTATCCGACGGGGCCTTCCGTCGGGTGGGACAATACCGGATTATCCCGAATATCGACATCCGCCTTTCTGTCGGCCTGCGGCGTATCCTGAAGAGCCCCCTTGCTCATCAGCTCGGCAAGAACAGAGAGGTCTCGAAGCCCAGTATTACGAACATTCAGGCGGCGCAAATTCTGCAAATTCGACAGTTCCCGCAAATTGCCTCCGCTTGGAACATGCCGCATTATCAAAGTCTGCAAACGACCCAGCCCTGCAATCGGTTTAAGGGAGGTAATTCCAGAGTTGGAGTGGATATTCAGATAGCGTAAATTCTGCAAACTGCCCAGGGCATCAAGTTCAGTAATCCCGCTCTCGCGCAGATTCAGTTCTTCCAGGGCGCGCAGATTTTTCAATGGCTCAAGACCGTCCTTTCCCAGATCGGTCCCCCGCAGATCCAGCCTTCGCAGTCGGACCAGGTCAGAAAGAGGCGCAATGTCGTCAATCTCCGTGTTTCGCAGCGAGAGTTCCACCAGCTTCTGCAGCGACAGCAGCTCTTCGACAGAAGAGACAGGATTCCCCCGGAGATCAAGACTTTCCAGATTCGGCAGATATTCAATTCCCGCCAGGTTGGTGATCGAAAAATTCGCGGCGTTGAGCCTCCGTATCCCCTCCAGATCCTCCCCGTACAATGGCCCATTCGTTCGACCGCTTTCTTTACGAATCGCCTGTTCCAGACCTTCATCCGGAAACCGCATCCGTTCGGCCCTGGCCATGACCAGAAAATAGCCTGCGCTGAGCAGCACCAACATGCCGCAGGAGAAAAGAAAGATTCTTTTCAACCTCCCGACGCGATCAATCTTCATACGACTACACCCGGGGTCACCATAAGGGGGCGTACAATTTCAATTCCCTGAACATATTTACTGTTGGCTGTAGATGCAAGGGAATGACGGCGCACTATACGGTGCATCCACGGAGTTTCACTTTCCGGTACGGATTTGATTTCCAGTACAATAGACTTTGGTCTGTGAGGCTGCAGCAGCACATCGGATGGAAACAGATCGCGGGCACGGCTGCTGCGCACATTATGGTCCAGGGTTATACGCGCTTTGCTACTGTATCGAGCCTGATATGCCTCCCGTCGGTATTGCACTAAAAGCACCGGCTTGAGATTTCTTACACGAAACACACGTTCGAACTCGACAAGAACCTGATCCCCGCTGGTCTCCCAGCTTCCATGACGTATAAAATGCCGATACCGCTCATACGATACAAGGGTACTGTACTTTTCCATTACCCTTCCTTTCTTTGTTTTCATTTCAACCGAGATATCGGGTAATGCAGACGCATTTTCGGTGTAAGCACGAAGGCGCAATTTTATACGACCGAAATCTCCATTGTCGCGTTCATGATACGCATCGTAGGAGGGCGTATCGAAATAGAGACTGCGCACAATATATGAACCCTTTCCCCGGAGGGTAAAATAGTCCGGCACTGTAAAGGGCATGAGGGCGTT
>Ga0334900_1002169_pt1 | contig 18034 bp, 16 predicted proteins | sample GraSluR3_MG_2_FD_207231 | JGI IMG/M metagenome (GOLD analysis project Ga0334900, IMG submission 207231) | Sludge microbial communities from methane-producing bioreactor in Wageningen University, Netherlands - Granular Sludge_31_08-R3 | ecosystem: Engineered > Bioreactor > Anaerobic >...
CCACTTCTCGGTTAAAATAAAATCGGCCTTGGTCTCCTCCTGTATCCGCTTCAAAAGCGCATTCATCTGTTCATAGTAGTAACGATCGTAGGACTCCCGCTCGTAGTCATCTACTTGCACGAGCGAACTGTAGGAGTCTATGTCCTGACTTATCACCACTTCTGCATTCGCAGCAATGATGGCGGCTCTGGTTTGCAACTCGCTTAAGATCGCATTTCTATAACTCATGGTTATTACAGTGGCAGGAATTGCCATAAGTAGTGAGATGAGCAGCAAGCTGAAAACCAGTTTCACGATCTGTGGGTTGCGCCTCATGATACCCCCAGCGACAGACTTGGTTCATTGTGCCACGATATTCTTTATTTTTAAAGGGATTTTAAAACTCAACCAGGGTAGATTGCCACATTTCCTCGTTCACCTGCCCTGCAGGCCCTTGGAATGCAGGTTTGAGTCAAAATGGCTACAGGGACCTCCTCGTTCGTATGCGTTTAAAGGCCATTCAGGGCAGGCTGTATACTCTGAGCCTGTGTATTATTTGCCTTTGTATATACTGCCCCACCCTTCAGAATGTAGCTACAATGCAGGTGAACGAGGAAGTTCGTACACCATAATCCACGCTGTAGTGCAGCCTAGACACCTAGCATGCATATCGGTGTGGATATGTGGCAATCTACCCTGGTTGAGTAGTAAACTGTTACACGCAGGGTTGAGCTTTTTCTAGGTGTATAGCATGCTGCCTCTGGCGCTCAACATCGTGTATACTCTGAGCGGAGGTCCATATGAAGAGAGTTCAGATAGCCGTACTCGTGGTACATCTCATAGTCGGAGTCGGAGCATTAGCCGGTGGTCTCGCGGCAATACTCGACCCGATCGAACCGCTCGGCTCACCAGTTTCGCTTCTTGAGGGATCTCCCTTCTCCTCCTACCTCATACCCGGCCTTGTGCTGTTCACCCTCTTCGGCATTGGCAACATGATCGGAGCACTGCTGACCCTCCGAGCGCATCCGAAGCATGCCTACCTGCTGGGAGTCCTTGGCGGTGCCATGATGATCTGGATCGTCGTCCAGGTACTGGTTATCAAGGCCATCGTGTTTCTCCATATCCTCTTTTTCTGCATTGGCCTATTCCAGGTTGCCGTGCTCATGCACGACGAGTACCGAAGGCAACTGGACATACACCTTCTCCTTGGCAGATCAAGAAACAGCAAATTTGACAACCGGTAGCCAAGTGGCGCTCAACGAGGAGTCGAAACGACACGATTTCGCCCCTCCTCCTTGGCACGATAGAGGTTCTGATCGACCAGCTTGAACAGCTCATTCGCCGATTCGGTCGTTTGCACATATGCTACACCGAAACTCGCAGTGATATGAATTTCGTGTGCAAAATCTGTAGAGGCTATACGCTGGCGAAGCTCCTCGGCTAGGAGCACACCATCTCGCTCGGTGAAGATCAGAAACTCCTCGCCATCCCACCGAAAACCGATCTCCTCTGGTGTAAGGCTCCCCAGAACCAGGGATGCAAGCTCCCTGAGCACCTGATCTCCCACCTGGTGTCCATACTCATCGTTGATCTGCTTGAACCGATCAAGATCGAACAGGATCGCCGAGGTATAGGAAAAGGAAGAGGGAGGCCAGTTGTTTCCGTGGTTCAGCAGCTCATCGATCTTTCGTCTGTTGTACATACCGGTAAGCCAGTCCCGCTCTGCAAGGTAGCTGAGCTTCAGATTCTGCTCTCGCACTAAGCCGTGTATCGTCACCTGCCTTGAGAAACTCCGGTAGCTCATGACCGAGATCAACCATGCAACCACACCATTGAAAAAGAGATCTGAGAGGAACGGAACCTCCGGCACATAGTCGGTGAACTGGAATACCGACACAATGCCTCCCACCATCATGAGCGAGAAGAACACACCACTTTGCTTGTAGTCCAAGATGAACAGCACCGACGATCCGTAGAGGATAGCCAGATAGATGGTAGGTATGCTGTACAAGGTCCCCTCGAACCAGATGATCCGCGTAAGTGCCACTATCATAGCAACGAATGGGGGAACCAGCTCCATAATCGAAGCAGGCAGTGCCGATATTCTATGTACACGACGCTTCACGGGAAGCAGAGGAGGAAGACGAAGAAAAACAGCCCTGCACTCAGCAGATAGATCAGTTGTGTCCGGCTCCCATGGCTGCTCACCAGTAGCCCGTATAGCAGCTGCTCCACGGCAAGGATTCCAGAAACGATCATCGAGGCGTGAATATTTCTCATGGTTTTCCCAAGTACCGGCTGTGTTGCATCCATGATAGGCGATTATACCAGAATGTAGGACAATTATGCTTTAAGAACCGTCTCGACCTGCCACCGTAGATCATGGGAGCACACCGGTATGCTGCAAAACGCTCGAAGTATAGGAGAGGATACACCAAACTCGCTTTCACAACCGGTCGGAATCGGCTATGATACGCATCCATGAACGAAGCGATCCACCCTCCACTGAAAAAGGACCAAGCCACCGTGTTCACCCACATTATCCTGACCCTCGTGGTCTCCAGCTGGGGTGTGAACAATATCGTCATGAAGATAGGATTCACCTATCTCACTGCTCCACAGTTCAGTGGTATTCGACTCCTCATGGTGCTGCCATTCATGTTGTTCCTCGCTTTCTGCATGCCGAACCGGATCCCATTCGAAAAGCAGGACTTCTGGCGTATCGTACTGGTTGGTGTGTTCGGACTTGGTATTTTCCAGATATTCTTCCCGATCGGTATCGATCGAACCAGTGCGCCAGTAGGAGGCATCCTCATAGCGACCATGCCGATACAGGTGGCGCTCATCGCCGTGCTGTTTCGCCTTGAGCGACTCACTTGGCGAGCGGTGATCGGAATCGTGTTCACTGTGGTCGGGATTCTCCTCCTTTCGCTCTCCTCTTCGAATTCGGCTGTCGGGTCGAAATCGTCGATCATGGGAATTTTGTTCGTGGTATTTGCCGAAACCGGCTATGCTATCAACACGACCTTCCTCCGACCGTATATGAAGAAGTATCCTCCACTACAGGTAACCGGCCTCGCCATGGCTGTCTCGGTGATTCTGTTTTTGGCGGTGTTCTCTCCTCAGATACTTGCATTGCAATGGAGCGCCCTCCCTGCCACTGTCTGGGTCACTACTGCGTATTCGGGTCTTATCGCATTTTTGCTTTCTAATATCCTGTGGAATCTCTCCATACGAAAGATCGGCAGTACTCCGGTAGCCGTGTATGGGAATCTGCCACCGGTTGTTGTCATGGTTCTCAGTGCGATTATTTTCAAGGATATTATGACGCCCGTGCAGATGGTGGGGGCTCTGGTCATACTCTCTGGTGTAGTATTAGTAAATAAAACTCAACCAGGGTAGATTGCCACATTTCCTCGTTCACCTGCCCTGAAGGCCCTTACAATGCAGGTTTGAGTCGAAATGGCTACAGGAGCCTCCTCGTTCGTATGCGTTTAAAGGCCATTCAGGGCGGGCTGCATTCTCTGAGCCTGTTTATTATTTGCCTTTGTATATACTGCCCCCCCCCTTCAGAATGTACCTGGAATACAGGTGAACGAGGAGGTTCGTACACCATAATCCACGCTATAGTGCATGCTAGACACCTAGCATGTATATCGGTGTGGATATGTGGCAATCTACCCTGGTTGAGTGGTAAACTGTTACACGCAGGATTGAGCTTTTTCTAGGTGCACAGCACGCTGCCCCAGACGCTCATAGGAGTAATTCGTGAAACAGGATGTCCTTGAATTCTACAAAGCTCTTGACCGATCACTCTTCATCGATAACGAAAACCGGCAATTTGCCGATCTCGATACGCCCCTCCCCATAGGCTATGGTCAGACCATCAGTCAACCAAGCCTAGTTGCCATGATGACCGATGAGCTCGATCTCAACGACCGTTGCACGGTCCTCGAAATCGGCACCGGCAGTGGGTATCAGACTGCCTTTCTTGCTCGATTCGCTCGGCGGGTCTACACCGTGGAGAGAATCGCTGAGCTGACACAACAGGCCCGGAAGCACTTGGATGCATTGGGTTTCATGAACATAGACTTCCGGATAGGCGATGGAAAAATCGGCCTCCCCGACTTAGCTCCATTCGATCGGATCATGGTCACAGCCGCTCCGTCAGAGATTCCGCTACCGCTGATCGATCAGTTGAATCCGGATGGGATCATGATCATCCCGGTCGGTCCCAGCGGCTTTCAGCAGCTGATGAAGGTGCACAAGGGAGCAGATGGGCGTATTACGTCGAAGAAGATAGCCGATGTGGCGTTTGTACCGCTGGTGTGATGCTGTTTCACTGAATGATGCTATTCGTGTATGAAACGGATACAGAGCTGGAGGATGAACCATACTAACGCATATGCTGGAATACTGATCATGCCTATTTTCACAGTGTGTAGGGCTTTGTGAGACAAAAGATCATTGCATACGGTCACTATTCTTTGCATATCGGTGAAACACCGATAATAGATAATCGTTACAATAAAAACTCAACCAGGGTAGATTGCCACATTTCCTCGTTCACCTGCCTTGCAGGCCCTTGAAATGCAGATTGGTGCCAAAATGGCATCAGGGACCTCCTCGTGCGTATGCGTTTAAAGGCCATTCAAGGCGGGCTGCATTCTCTGAGCCTGTTTATTATTTGCCTTTGTATATACTGCCCCCTTCAAAATGTACCTGGAATACAGGTGAACGAGGAGCTTCGTGCACCATAATCCACGCCAACATGCATGCTAGACACCTAGCAGGCATATCGGTGTGAATATATGGCAATCTACCCTGGTTGATTCATTCTTAGGTTAACTAGTTCACCAATTATCTTGAATATTCCGCTAGATTTTCCTTTACAGATAGAAATATCCATACTAACCTACCGTTGAAAGGTAATTTCGGGAGGCATGTTGGTGAACAAGGTAACCATTGCAGACATTGCAAGACACGCTGGAGTATCGAAGGCAGCAGTCAGTTACGTACTCTCGGGAAAGAAGCAACTCAGTGCAGAAGTAGAGAAGCGGATCCTAGAATCAGTGTCCACACTCGGCTACACCCCGCCCACCGTTGCAGCTCGACTAAGCCGAAAACCACCGAAAATCATCAACTTCTGTCTCCCGCTGGAAGCAGGCACGATCAGTGACGATCCCTACTACATTCCCCTCTTCGAAGGAGCAATGGAGTATGCGGCCAGCCAGGGATACCACACTATGCTCACACGAATCACCGAGGGAGATGAAACCGCGAAAGAACTCTTCTACCGCTCCTTCGATTTCGTCAATGGCGTGATCCTCTGCAACCTGCAACGCGAGAACCTGCTGGAGCAGGCACTGGTGGATCATGGCGTACCGTACGTAGTGAACGGAACACCGGAAAATATAGACACGCAGTTCTATGTGGATGCCGATATCGAAGGCATCGCCTATCAAGCCATGGTGCATCTACTGAAAAAGGGACACCGCAGGATCTATACGATAAACCTGCCGGAGCACCTGTTGCAGAGCCAGCAACGACTGAATGGATTCAAACTCGCCTACCAAGACTACGACCTCGAATGGAACGAGTCGATGCACACCTTCTGCAACGTGAACATGGAGGACACCTACCGCCATATGACGCAGTTACTTGATCGCAAAGATATCCAAGCAACCGCAGTGGTAACGAGCAACGAGATTCAGGCACGTGGTGTCATCAAAGCCCTGCAGGAGCGGCAGATACAAATACCGCAGCAGATGGCGGTGGTGAGCATGGGAGGTAGCTCCCTGTCGGTTATCGGACACCCGAAACTCACCACGATCGACTTCTCGCCACGGAAGATCGGATACGAATCGGCACGCATGCTCATAGAAGTCATGCAGCGCAAACGGATCCGCCCGTCACACATCATCGTACCGGGAAAGCTGATCGAGAGAGAATCCACCTGATCACACAGCGTTCAGGACGCTGGTGTCATTCGGATAGAAACTGAAGGAGGAATTCAATTATGAAGACCAAGAGAAACAGCATGCTGATCGTACTGGCACTCTGTATCGTGCTTGTCGGATCATCGGCGACACTGTTCGCACAGGGACAGCGAGGAGCAGCGGCAGACGGCCCGATCACCCTGACCGTCTGGAACTTCAAGTATGCAGAAGAGGTGGCTGGAGCAGCCTTCCGTGAGATGGACAGACTTTTCATGGAGCAGAACCCCGGCATCATCATCGACCACCAGGCCCAGCCGGAATCGAACTACTACCAGTTGCTGGTCAGCGCATTCAGCGCACAGAGTGATCTGGATGTATTTCTGACGCACACCGACCAGAGAGCCTGGGCGATAGCTGAGATGTTCTATCTCATGGATGATGCGATCGCCGATGTCATGGACACCTACGCCGAATCGGCACGAGCAGCCTGCTCTGAAACGGGATCGCCCGACTCAGGAATCAAGATTCTACCGTTGACGGCACAGGGAAACGGCATCTACTACAACAAGAGCAACTTCGAAAAAGCCGGCCTCGATCCCGAAGCCAGTGTAGCGAACTGGGACGATTTCCTTGCAGCCTGTGAAGCACTGAAGCGTGCCGGCATCACTCCAATCATCTTCGGCAACCAGGGCAGCCCATTCGGCATCGACTTCACCTACCGTGTGATACTCGGAACCCTTCTCGGTGAAGAAGGTATTGACGGATTTGCAGACGGCTCATCCAGTTTCACCAGCGCAGAGTTCGCCCAGGCAACGCAGATGATCAAGCAGCTGTTCGATCGGGGATACGTGAATGTGGAAAATGCATCGATCCCCTACTTCGTGGATGCCATCGAGGTATTCAAGAGTGGAGTCGGCGGTTTCTACCCCGGACTGAACAGCGACATAGCCCACTGGAAAGACTTCGGAGACGCTCTTGGCTACGAGAATGTCGGATACTTCCCCGCACCATTGGCTCCAAATGCTGCCTACCCACAAGCACAGGTCAACCAGGGAGCAGGTATCGGATTCGCCGTACCAGCCTATAGCCCTCATGCAGAGGCAGCAGCGAAGTATGCCAAGTTCATGACTAGTGGAGAGGCAGGAAAGATCTTCATGGACATGACCGGAGCAATCGTTCCCAACTCGACCATCCCGATGGATGCATCGAACCCTCTGTTGGCAACCGTTCTTGATCACATGAACAGTAACGCTGTACCCGACATCATGAACAAGGTACCCGGAGGCATGATCAATGATTTCTACAACTTCATGAACCTCTACTTCCTCGCCGGCGAAATCAGCCAGAGCGAATACATTCGACAGGTCGAGAACCTGTACAGAAACAACCTGTAGAGCCCATGGATCACCCTGGCGGAGCTGGTGTATCGTACACCAGTCTCCGCCTTACTATAAGGAGAGAGTGTGCACAAGACCAGAGTGAAAAGAACCAGACGCCTCAGTCAGGACGCCAAGGACGGTTGGGTACTGCTGTCCCCACTGCTCCTTCTCACCGGGATCTTTCTTGTCTACCCGGTATTCTCCAACTTCTATTACAGCCTTACGCAGTATAAGGGTTTCGGAGAGCCGGTATTCATCGGACTGGAGAACTACGTACGCATGTTCAGCGACGATCGGTTCTACAGCTCACTGAAGAACCTGCTCATCCTGACACTCTACATCCCCATCGGCGTGGGACTTCCCCTGATCATCGCGAACGTGTTGAGAACCGGATTGAAAGGGTGGAAGCTCTACCGAGGGCTCCTCTACCTGCCGAACATCCTCGGACCGGTCATCCTGGGAACGATCTTCTCGGTCATGCTCAGTCAGGTCGGCCCGATCACTGAGATACTGACGCGGATGGGCTTTGCCGATGCGAACCGCATCTACCTCCTAGGACGATCGAAAAGCGCGATCAACACCCTCTCCTTCCTCTTCGTCGTATGGATGCGAGTGGGATTCGGCTGTATCTACTTCCTAGCTGCCATGAGCACCATCGACAGCAGCCTCTATGATGCAGCCAAGATCGACGGAACGAACGCACTGCAGGACTTCATCCACGTGACGATTCCCGGTATCAAGTTCTCCATCCAGTTCTTCATCGTTCTGGCTTTCATCGAGGTCTTTGCCCGTATGTACGGCATGATCTTCACCCTCACCGGCGGCGGTCCGGGCTTTGCCACCTACACCCTCGAATTCGGTGTCTACATGCTCAGCTTCAGTGCCTACCAGAAAGGATATGCAGCTGCGTGGGCGGTCGTACTCTTCTTTTTCTGCGCCATCATCGCACTGATCCAGATACGCCTGATCAGATCGGAGGAACGCTCATGAGAAACACCGAACGTACACGCAGACTACTCCACCGCCGCATCTCCGAGGGCATCACCTACCTGCTGCTTACCATATTCGCTGCCATTATCGCATATCCCATCTACTTCTCGATCATCAGCAGCCTCAAGACCCCGACACTCTATACCAGTGACAAGATCGGCTTACCGACAGCGCCAACACTGGCCAACTACACCTCGGTGCTCACCAACATGCACATGCTACAGTTCTTGATCAACACCCTCATCGTGGTCGGCTTGAGCATGGTCCTCTACTTCCTGATCTGTACCGCAGCAGGCTTCGCCTTCGGGAAGCTCCGGTTCAAGGGACGCCTCTGGGCATTCACCTTCGTACTCTTCATCCAGATATTCCCGCAGATGGTCATAGCCGGACAGGTCTACCAGCTGCTGAACAAAATGGGAATGCTGAATACCTTCAGAGGTCTGATCCTCGTCTGGGTCGCCTACTTCGCTCCATTCGGGACCTACATCATGACGACCTACTACGCGAGTGTTCCCAAGTCGCTGGTCGAATCGGCCAGGATCGACGGCGCGAATGTCCTGCAACAACTGGTGCGGATCATGATACCGATAGCCAAGCCGATGATCGGAACGCTCGGTATCATCGGGGCTCTGGCGATGTGGCATGAGCTACCGTTCTCCATGCTCATACTCCAACGTCAGCATCTGCGCACTCTTACCTTGGGCATCGCCCTGATGCAGGGAGAGTTCGGCTTGCCCACCCCGGTGCTCACCGCGGCCATACTGGTCACCAGCGGCGTACCCCTGATACTCTATATCATATTCCAGAACTATATCACCATGGGATCCACCGCGGGTTCCGTGAAAGGGTAGCTGCACCATGGATACCCGACACGTTTTCGCTTCACCCTATTTAGTACCATCAATGCTGGAGGAACCTACTGCATGAAACAGTCCAACGACTTCGCCCACGATATGATCGACCTGGATACGCATCCGAACCGCATACTCTCCATCGCCACCCGGGACGTTCAGTGTACCCAGAACAGCGACGGAACGATCACCCTTACCCTGCACCTACAGGGCATGCGCCACAATGGCACCTTCATGCCCATCACAGACGGCTCGGTCGCGCCCATGACGGTGCAGTTTCATCTAGCGGCATACGGAGACTCGATCCTCCGTTTCAGCGGCGCCTTCGCCGACGAGGAGATCGAAACCGACTCCCTCATGCTCGACAGCGAGGGCTCCCTCCAGGGCGCACCCGACTCGCTCACGCTCAGCGAGGACGAAGCGGGAGTATATACCTTCCTCGACAGCAAGGGACGTACCAGAGGACTTCTGTCGACTGCAGCGCATACCCAGCGGGTGTGGAGTTCGTTGCAGCGCAAAGCCGATGCGATGGTACAACTCACCCTCTATCCCGACGGCGATACTGCTCGGGGTGTGGAGGTGATGAGCTACGACCACTTCTTTCCCGGCAAGCTCGAATCGGCACCACTTGGCTGCATAGTCGATGATGGCAAGGTGACAGGAACCCTGTTCTCCCTGCACGCCGAGGCTAACGAACACTTCTGCGGCACCGGTGAGCGGTTCGGCAGGCTCGATCTTGCCGGAAGGACGATCACGCTGGAGAACACCGATGCCCTAGGAACGGCGAGTCGGAAGGCCTACAAGAATGTCCCGTTCTACCTCTCCAGTGCCGGGTACGGCCTGCTTATCCACTCGACAGCCCACATGCGCATCTCGTTTGCCGATATCTCGAACCGGGCAGTGCAAGCCCTCGTAAACGACACACGACTCGATCTCTTTGTGATCGGTGGAGGCTCCCCCGAGAAGATCCTCCACCACTACCGGAGACTTACCGGATTCTCTCCCGAACTGCCTCTGTGGAGTTACGGCATGTGGATGAGTCGCATGACCTACTTCACTGCCGAGGAGGTGGAGGGGATCGTGGATCGGCTGAGACGGGAGGGGTACCCCTGCGATGTCATTCACCTCGATTCGGGCTACTTCGCCGAAGACTGGGTGTGCACCTGGGAGTTCTCCCCCACCCGTTTTGCCGATCCCGAGCAGTTCATCGCACGTCTGCGTGAGAAAGGTATCCGCATCAGTCTCTGGCAGACACCGAATATCGGGAAAGAGAATCCGCTCTACCCGGAGGCTCGCGAGAAGGGCTACCTGCCGCCGCTGCACGAGGGTGAGCACATGAGGACCATGAGCGACTTCTCGGGTCAGGACTTCGGCGGACAGATCGACTTTACCTATGAACCGGCTGTACAGTGGTACCAGAATCTCCTGCGTCGACTGCTGGATATAGGGGTGGCGTGCATCAAGACCGACTTCGGCGAGAAGATCCTCCTGCATGCCGACTTCAAGGGAATGTCGGGTGAACGACTGCACAACCTCTATTCGGTGCTCTACCAGAAGGCAGCCTTCGAGGCTACCGCAGCATACACCGACAGACCATTCATCTGGGGCAGATCGACCTGGACCGGCGGTCAGCGGTATCCTCTACACTGGGGTGGTGACACCTCGGCAACGTGGGACGGCATGGCATCCACCCTCCGCGGGGGTCTCCAGTTCGGTCTTTCAGGATATACCTACTGGAGCCACGACATTCCCGGCTTCCACGGCCTACCCGAATTCATGAACACCTTCCCTCCCGAAGACCTCTATCTCCGGTGGACACAGTTCGGGGTATTCACCTCCCATATGCGCTACCATGGAACGACGGCTCGCGAGCCGTGGGAGTTCCCTTCGGTGGCATCCCTGGTGCGATCCTGGCTCCGATTCCGCTACGCGATCATCCCCTACATCGTACAGGAGGCGAAACACTGCACCAGCAGCGGTCGATCGCTGATCGCCCCGCTCCTGCTGGACTACCCTGAGGACCCGACTGTCTGGCATATCGACGATCAGTACCTCTTCGGTCGCGACCTCCTCGTTGCTCCGGTGATGAATGAGAGGGGAATCCGGGACATCTACCTTCCAAAGGGGAGATGGGTCGATCTGATTTCTGGAAGGCACCTCGAGGGAGGACGGTGGCTCCTGGGGGTCAAGTGCTCGCTCGGTGCGATTCCAGTCTTCGTTCGCTATGGCTCACTGATTCCCTACTACCCTGAGCTGGTCGACTCCACCGATGATATGGATATGGACACGATTCGGCACCTGAGTTTTTGTGACTCGGTGTCCGAATCGACTTCAGAAGAGGTGTTCACCTCCCTTGCCGCCTCTTCGGTGGGACAACTCTGCAGCTTCTCCTCTGAAGATCTGCAGATAGCGTACTGATAGAAAAGAAGGAGAAGAGAGCAGATGTGGAAAGAGCAATGGGAGCAGCTTCAGGAGCGATTCGATGCCTTCTGGCAGCGCAAAGGGCATATCGTCTCCATGTGGAACGGCTATGTACAGACAGATCAGGTCACCTGTCCGAATCCCGAAAAGCACTTGGTAGACATAGCCGAACGGATGAGGGCGATAGAGCGATCAGGGGCGTGGGAGCAGTTCTACACCGATGCCGAGCTCGTGGCGTCCCACCAGAGAAACGCGATCTGTCATGGCCACTACCCTGGAGATTTCATCCCCTTCGCCTACTGTGACTGGGGAACGGTCACCCTCGCACCGATGCTCGGAGCACAGCAGCATTTCAGCAAGGAGACGGTCTGGTATACGCATGAGCAGACAGCCCTCTCACCTGAGGATGATCGACCGCTGATCCTGCACGATGATGATCGGTGGTTCACCACCCTACAGGATTTGGCCCGCGTGGGAACTGCATGGGCAAAAGGGAAGTACCTCTGCGGTCTTCCAGCCGTCTGCGGTGGCCTGGATGTCCTTGCCGAACTGCGTGGAACATCGGAATTGTGTATGGATCTGGTCCTTGAGCCGGATTGGGTGAAGCAAAAGCTCCAGGAGATCGATGCGGTGAACAGAAAGGCCTACAACACCCTCTATGAGATCATGCGGGAGGAGGATGGCTCGGTGTTCCATGCATTCTTCATGTTCTGGGCGCGGGGAAGAGCCGCTCTGATCCAGTGCGATTTCGCAGCCCTGATCAGCGAGGAGATGTTTCGCGAGTTCGCCGTACCGTGGATCCGAGCCGAAGCATCCCGCCTCGACTACAGCCTCTACCATGTCGATGGGCCCGATGCCCTGCGCACGGTGGATGCGCTGCTGGAGATCGAGGAGCTGGACTGCATCGAGTTCACCCCCGGTCCACAGGTCCCGCAGGGTGGCGATGAGCAGTGGTACCCTCTGTATCGGAAGATCAAGGAGGCGGGAAAGTGTGTACAGGTGGTACAGGTACAGCCGAATGAGGTCGAGTCACTGCTCAACGCAATCGGAACCGACGGCGTATACGTGATGTTTTAATCAACCCGCTTGAATTGACACATAACCACACCGACCTGCATTCCAAGGTGCTGGAACGCAGATTGGTGTGCTTTCTGGTGAACAAAGCTCCTCACTGACCTGCAGTTCAGGTACTTTCCGAGGGGGCTGTATCTTCGCAGGCTGTATACGGCACCACTGGAATCTCAGGGAAAGAAACAGTGAACTGTATGCACCTTCACTGGTCACCAAGTCTTCTCACATTCACGCTCCTATCTACCGAGGCATTTTCTTATGGTTCGGCCCAAAATGCTTTAATATAACCATAGGTTCAAATTGATTCTGGTTCTCAATTCTGATCCCAGTCTTTGCAGCTTTTTCGCTGACAAAATATTCATCGGAACTGAGTTGTCCATATCTCAACATACTTGCTGCGTGCGCCTTGTACTTTCCGAACGTACCGTTTCCTTGAATCAGAATACAACCAAAAGCTACTTCATCCGTATGTACGCAAGAAGCCCCCGGTGCAATCGTCAGCTCCTTTGCTCCGATATAGTCATTGCCATAGGTTATCCACTTCTCACTGACACCATCCTGTGCAGGTGAACAGTCGATAGGAGGTCTGAAGAAATTCTTTCGATAATGAGGATCAATGTTCTTTTCCCAATCCAGAAGGTCTAGAACATATTCAATGTCCTTCTTCTTGTCATCAGGACAATTCTCAACAAGAAAATCGTATGAATAAACCTCCTCAGCAGTAATATTCTCATGCACTGAATTGACATCGCTATTCCATTGAGGCTCATAGGTCAATACTGAACCAGGAGCATGTACAACACCAGGCGGAGTATACCATCCTGTCCCAAGTTCAATTCGATAGGCGCGAGAGAGTTCAGTAATTTTATTATCACCACTTTCATAGGAAAGGAGACGCTCTTTCACTTCCTCTTTCGATACATCAGGATCGTATCCAAAATAGGTTACAGGAAAGTCTCCCATTACATTGTTCAATTGAAAAGGGAAGTAATATGCCTCTGGCTTTCCGAGCATTCCAACTCGTTTGGCGTCATCAAATCGTAAATGAAGGTGATGGAACAACGGAGCCCGATAATCAAAGAACTTTGAATACATCGGCCATGTACCATATGTTTCATGAAGTTCTGAACCGATAAGAGCAGCTTTCAGTTCATCAACAGCGTCTTTGAACACGTATCTATCGTTCACGTCATCGGAGTATGAGACATAACTCATACCCTCATCCGGTGGAGCCAAAGGCCCATTCATCGCAGGAATCACCGACGAGAACCATCGCTCCTTGATAGCCCCTCTTTTTGTTCCTAGCGCATAGTAATCATCTGGATGCAATCGCAAACGCTTTCCAGGATAAGAAAATCTTCGAGGAACAAAATTCGGAATCAGCCTCAGGACTCCTTCATTCTGCTCAAAATGCTTTCTGATATCTATACTCATAGCTGTCTCCTCACTATATTCTATCGATATTGCTTGCAAGAACTTTTTCGATTTCTTCTGTACTGGGCACGTTATTCTTCGCTGCAGGGCCGTTACATCTGACTGCCGATGCAGCCGTAGCAAACCGGACAGCATCCTGCAGACTCATTCCCTTCAATGTCGAATATATGAACGCACCATGGAACACGTCTCCTGCTCCCGTAGTATCTTTTACAGGGATATCAAATATTGCTTGGTGGAACTGGCCCTCTTCGGAACAGCAGTAGGCTCCATTTTTTCCACAGGTCAACACTACAGGAACCTTGAATTCGTCAAATATTTTTTTTGCAACACCAGACAAATCTTCATACTCTCCAGTATAGGTAACTCCAAAAATCTCAGGAATCACCAGATAGTCTGCCAAAGAAGCAAGCTCAAGAGTCGTTTCATTGACGCTCTCTATATCGACAAATACCTTTACGCCTTCCCTCTTTGCGTACTTTGCTGCAGGAACCGCTGCATCCCATTCATACTCATCAATATGAATTGCACGCGATTTTTTTATCATCTCATAGGGAAGCTCTTCTTCAGCAATTAGTTTTAAGTCGTCATTACTCCAAAAGATTGTTCGGGAGTCAGGATCATTGATCACGAAAGCAAATCGTGAACCATGACCATCACGACGTTTCATGGAAGATGTGTCGATACCGGAAAACTTGAGGAAATCGAGAATTTCTTCGCCGTTCTTGTCATCACCGTAAATTCCACAGAATGCGACACCAAGTCCCAAAAAACTTGCTGTAACAGCTGCAGTCGATGAAGGCCCCCCTACACGTTCCTGAAGATTGCATATCTGTATTTTCACATTCGGTTCTGGATATGCATCCACAAACCCAATCATATCAACATTCACGCTTCCCAGCGCAAAAAGATCAAACATCATAAAAGAAACTCCTTAGCGCAACCTATGCGCGTCCCGCAGTACCAAACATTTCAATCTTGCTTGTGATCAAAGCTTGCATCGTTTCAAAAGCGGCTTTAAGAAAGTTTCTCGGCTCAAAATCCTCAGGGAACTGCGAAATATATTTCGCAATCCCTTGATGAAAAGCCTGCTTCAACTCAGAAGCAATGTTGATCTTGGTTATTCCCAACGAAATGCACTCTTTGATTACTGAATTTGTGGCACCTGAACCGCCGTGGAGAACAAGTGGTATCTCCACCTTCGAACGGATAGATGCCAAGCGGGTCAGATCAAATTTTGGTTCACCTCTATACAACCCATGAGAATTACCAATAGCAACGGCGAGAGAATCCACTCCAGTCAGTTCAACAAATTCCTTAGCAATGTCAGGATCTGTCATGGATGCTTCTGGGACAGAGTCAATCTCAACATAGAGTTCCCCTTCTGCTCCACCGACCATCCCCAGTTCTCCCTCAATATCGATGCCAATCATATGTGCAAGTTCAGCGATTTCTTTTGTCAACTTGACATTCTCGGAATACTCCAATGCGGAACCATCAAACATAATTGAGGAGAAACCCGCACTCATTGCCTCCATAGCGGATTGCTTGCCATCACCATGATCCATATGAATCACAACAGGGACTTTGCAATCCGTCGCTAGGGTTCTAACTACGCTACTGAAGGCTCTCAATCCACCATAACGATATTCCAGGGGATGAATCGCTAAAATCACTGGGGCTGATAGTTCCTGTGCTGTTTCACAGACGACCTTTGCAAACTCTAAATTCAACACATTGAACGCAGGTACTGCATATCCGTGCTTCTGCGCATGCAGAAGCACATTACTCATATTTGAAATCGGCATATGTTATCCTTCTAGTATGACACGACTGCCGGTATCAGATGACTTCTTCAAGGCATCCAGTACCCGCATATTGTTCAGAGAATCAGATATATCCAAACTTCCTTTTCCATTGACCGCATCACCGAAGGCATCGACTACTGCAGAAAAAGGCTCAAGGAAAGGCAGGGTGATATGTTCATCCGAGAATGTACGAGTTGCCCCGCTATTACCAACCATCTCTTTTCTGATATGGATTCCATCATATTCACCACGTGGATGGAGCGGTGTTGTAAGAACCAATTCTCCTTCAGTCCCGAGAACTCGAAGATATTGCCAGCCAGGATTGTCGAAACTAGTTGCAAAGGTGGCAGTTTTCCCATTACTGAAATCCATAATCCCGTTAAAGGTCATATCTACACCGAACTTTTCATCGATTACACCGTGGCCTATAACAGAGACCGGTTCTGCACCAAAGACATATCGACTCAAGGAGACCATATAACTTCCAAGATCCATGAGAACTCCGCCCCCCATTTCGGGAAACAGCCTGATATTCGTATCGCGCTTCTTCATGTGATTGTGAAAGGAACATACGACGTTTTTCACCTCTCCGATCTTTCCACTCTCAATTATCTTCTTCAGTTCGAATGACTGTGGATGATATCTGAACGAATAGTTTTCAGCAAACAATACGTTGTTCTGCTCAACTGCCTTTTTGATCTCAATCACCTCCTCTGCATTCATGGCGATTGGTTTTTCACAGAAGATATGTTTCCCTGCATTCGCTGCCTTGATGCACCACTCCTTATGGAGGTTGTTTGGGAGTGGAATATATACTGCATCAATATTTGGATCAGCAATTAGATCGTCATATGAAACGTAGGTCTTTTCGAAAGCAAAATCAGTCTTCCATTGTTCTGCCTTCTCTTGATCCCTACTTGCGATTCCATAAAGGGTTCCTGTCTTGGACTGCTGAACAGCTCCATTGAATAGAATTCTTGCTATTCGTGCTGTACCAAGAACTCCCCACCTAACCTTCTTACTCATACTGATGACTCCTATTACATCCATATCCGAAGAAATAATCATCTCTGGATATATATACTCTTTAGACAAAACAGATTGTATTGTCTAAACCTTAATTCACTCAAATGTAACGTGATGAATCTTCCTATCCATTCATCTACGTTACACAGGTTGCTATGACTTCATCGCTCCGCTCATAATACTTTTTACAACATGCTTCTGGAACACAAGGAAGAGAACCAGTATTGGGATAATCGTAAGTATTGTGAATGCACTTACAATAGACCAATCCTCCAAACCCAAGGTATCTCGCAACAAGAATAATTGATATGGCAAAGTTCTCATTGTTCTATCCGTTGTGAATGCCAGAGCAAATGGGAACTCATTCCATCCTTCCCGAAGAGTAAGGATAAAAACAGTCATTATTCCTGGCCAGGCTATCGGTACCATGATTTTCCACAAGATTGTGAATAGTGAAGCCCCATCCAAGGAAGCACACTCCTCCATCTCCTTCGGAATTGCCTCAAAGAATCCAATAAGAATCCAAGTACCAAGTGGAATTGCAGTAGCAGTGTAGGTTATGATCAACGCCGAATATGTATTGAGCAACCCTACAGACACGATGAGGTCATACAGTGGAATGACCAGACTTATCCTCGGAATAACTCGTGGAACGAGAATGAATAACAACAGGATATGTTTCCATTTGGTCAGATACCGAGCGAAGCCATAGGCTGCGAAAATACAGATCCCTAAAGCTATGATTGTCGAGGAGAAAGAAACATAGAGACTATTGACCAATGAGGTCCAAAAGCTCGATTCCGAGAGAACCGCTCTAAAAGAGTTCAAGGAAGGAGCTATTGGGAAAAAGTTCCTCGAGTTGTATACTTCAAGGGTTCCTTTCAATGAAGTGGAGATGAGCCATGCCAAGGGAAGCACTATCCATAGGGCGAACAAAGTTACGGCAATTCCAATACCGATCTTTGAGAATGTCGATCGGATTTTCCATGACATTATGCCAGTTGGTAACAGAACAGCTTTCATTTAATCTTTCTCCCTGAATACGAACGAATAAAGAATACTTGCGATGATGTTGATCAGCATCAAAATAATTGTCACCGCATAAGCTGATGAATAGTCAAGAGAATTGAATGCGT